>Ga0182027_10000454_pt1 | contig 71963 bp, 51 predicted proteins | sample 712E1DmetaG_FD_121300 | JGI IMG/M metagenome (GOLD analysis project Ga0182027, IMG submission 121300) | Permafrost microbial communities from Stordalen Mire, Sweden - 712E1D metaG (Illumina Assembly) | ecosystem: Environmental > Terrestrial > Soil > Wetlands > Permafrost | place: Sweden...
CCCTGCGAGCTGAACTACACGGCCTACCGGGGGCGCACGGATGCCTCCTCGCCGAACGGCGATGCCGGGTTCAACACGGCGGCCGACATCTACCTGCCCGAGGGCACCCCCGGCAACTACGACGGGCCCATCTCCACCACCCCGTGCACCCTCGGCATGTCGCACACCCCGGCCCACGGCAACTACGCCTTCTTCGCCGGCTCCGCCACGACGCTCTACAACGCCCTGTCCGACGTGCTCGGCGCCTACGGCGTCGGGAACTACACGACGTCGGCGCCGTCGATCGCCAGTTCTCAGGTCTTTTCCACCGTCGGATTGATCACGAGCGCGGAGTACCCCGGATGGCACGGGCACATGTACGCCTACGACTTGTCGAGCCCGCTCGTCTGCCACAGCGACGGTGACTGCCCGACCATCTCGAACGGGATCGGGCGGTGCAACGTCACAACCGGCGCCTGCAAGGACCCGGACACGTACCGCCTGGGATGGGACGCCGGTGCGGTTGTCAGCGCTTTCAACTCGCTGGGGCAAGCCCAGACACCGAACAACGGCTTGCCGCGCAAGATCTACACGTGGGACCCCAGCCAGCTCGGGAACCCGGCAAGCGTCCTGGTGCCGATCGAGACGGCGAACCTCGGAGTCCTCAACACGATCTGCGGCAACTGCGGCGTCACCGCCCAGGTCGTGGACTTCATCCGCGGCAACGACGGGAACGGCAACCCGAGGAGATGGGCTCTGGGCGCGATCATCAACTCCACGCCGGCGATCATCGGCGGCCCTCAGCAGTGGAAACAGTTCTCGGGGCACAGCGCGTTCGAGAACATGTACAAGAACCGGAACACGGTAGTCTGGGCCGGCGCCTCCGACGGCGCGATCCACGGGATCGACATCAACGACGGCGCCGAGCTCGTGGCGATTATTCCCCCCGACCTGCTCGACCTCCAGGTACAGCTCTACCACAACTACACGGTCGACCCCGTCAGGTTCAACATGGGCGAGCTGAAGCTGCCGTGGCAACACATCTTCGGCGTGGCGAACTCCCCGCGCTTGGCAGACATCTACGACCCGACCGCTCAGGACACAACCAACTACCGGACCATCCTCTTCATGGTCGAGGGACCGGGTGGCGCAGGCCTGCAGGCAATCGACGTGACCCACCCCAGCTGTCCCAGGGTCTACAAGGACAAGAATGGCAACATCATCGGTACCTACGCGGGCGATCCGCACTACGGCTACGGGATCTCCGACTACCTCCCGGGTGATCCGGAAAAGGCGCCACCGGTCATGCCGCTGTGGAACGTGAACAGGACCGGCAAGGCCGGTACCGGAGTGCTCGCGGATCTCGCCAATACGTGGAGCATCCCGGCAATTGGCGCGACCAACGGCGGCAACAACTGGGAGCTGGTCGTGGGCAGCGGGTACCTCAACTACAGTTCGACCGACGTCACGACCTGGAACCCGACGCCGCACTACCTGCGCCTCGACCCTTTGAAGGGGCTCACCGCCGGGTCTCCTCGGGCTGACGACGTCCTCACCGACATCAACACCAACCAGCCGGCGGGAGGCCCGTGGGTGCGCAACCAGGGCTTCCCCGACTCGGCAATCTGGAGCATTGCCGCCGGTTACTACCAGCCGGACAACGACGTCAGTCAGGGTGTCCAGCTCGACCTGCAGGGCCATGTGTGGCTCCTGCAGCGCACGAGTTTGTCCGCCAGCACCTGGGCGTCACCTCAAGCGATGCCCGATGTCGACTCTGTCGTTGCAGGCGATCCGCTCTACTACTCCGCGGCGATCGCGAACTACCCGTCGCAAAACCCGTCCTACAACTTGTACGCCTTCTCGTCGGGTTCGTTCTACGAGGTGAGCCAGTACATCATGGGGACGAACGTCGGCCTCGACCCGGTTGGCAACGATCCTCCGAACTTCATCCCGGGCCTGTTCGTCGCGGCCAGGACCATCGCGACAAGCCCGCAGACCGTGGTCCGGAAACTGAACATCCGCGACCTCGTGCTCACGAATGCCGACGGCTCGAAGACGCATCTGGGACATCGAACGCAGGCCACGGCAGCGCCTGATATCTATGTGCCGAACCCCGGGGCAACCGGGAAGGTCGCCGCCGTGTATCTGCTGTTCGACCCCGACGCGAGCTGCGCGGGTGAGTCGTACGTGGTGGTGATCTATTTCGACGCCACCAGTCTCGCGAACGGCAGCCTGGTTTTCGACTCGACGGACGTCGGGGCTGGCGGGGACGACGGCGGCTCGGGCAACGGCAAGTTCGCAGTCAGGGTGGCGGACGCGGGGGCCGGAGCATCGTCAGGCCTGGGCCAGAGCGGGGCCACACCGCTCGCCGCCCACTCGTTCGCCGGTACGGGCGGAGCGGCTTTCTTCAAGGCGATTCCAGGTATAGCGGTCTCGCTTCCAGGCGGCACCGGCGCCGCGATCGAGTGGTGGGTCGAGCTTCAGTAGCAGGCACGGCCCCTTTCCAAGCGCACCGGGGTGGGCGTCGCGCGCCCACCCCGGTTCTTCGTTCGGAGGCTGCTCGGACCACGACAGGGGCGGCACGAAGCCTCGCTCTGACGCTTCCGCGCGAAAAGGCGGATCGAGCTTGCCGGCCCCTCGGAACTGCCTCGGGATCGGAGGATGCAGTTCGGCCGGCGTGCCCCTCGGCAACTACTCTTTCTGTTTGATGACAACCTCGATGCCGCTGCCCTCGAGGAGCTCCGCGAAGCGCCGCGCATCCCCCTCGGAGCCGACGATCGCTCCGTAGTGCATCGGAACGGCGACCTTGGGCCGGATCGCTCGCGCCGCTTCGGCCGCCTCATCGGCGGTCATCACGTAGGTGCCGGACACCGGCAGGAGCGCCACGTCGGGCGCAAGGCCGCTCATCTCGGGGATCACGTCGGTGTCGCCTGCGTGGTAGTAGGTCACGCCGCCGAGCGTGAGCACGAAACCCACCTTGCCGTCCGCCTTCGGGTGGAAGGTCTTGTTCGTGTTGTACGCGGGGACGGCGCGCACCTTGACGCCCTTGGCGGTCACCGTCTCGCCGGGCGCAATGGTCCGGACCGGCTCCTTGAGCTTGGCCGCCACCTCCTTCGGCGCGACCACCGTCGTGCCGGCGACGTAGATCTTGGCGAAGTCGGGAAGGGACAGGTGGTCGAAGTGGTCGTGGGTGATCAGGATGACATCCGCCGGCGGGAGTCCCTCGCCGAGTTGGTACGGATCGATGTAGACGACCGGCGGGCCGTCGATCCGGAACGCGTCGTGACCCAGCCAGTGCAGGTTCTCTGTCGTTGGCATATCGTTCGCCTCCCCAAAGTCGAGCGGCGCCGGAGCCGGCCGCCCGGTCTACTCTCTGCGCATGACCACGACGCTGATGCCCGAGCCGTCGAGGAGCTTGGCGAATCGGTCACCGTCCGCGTCCGATCCCACCACCGAGCCGTAGTGCATCGGGACGGCCACCTTGGGCTTGATCGAGCGTGCCGCCCGGGCGGCCTCCTCGGCCGTCATCGTATAGGTGCCCCCGATCGGCAGCAGCGCCACGTCCGGTGCGAGACCGGCCATCTCCGGGATCAGATCCGTGTCGCCGGCGTGGTAGTAGGTGACACCACCCACTGTGACGACATAGCCGACCTTGCCGTCCTTGCGGGGGTGATACGGCTTTCCGATGTTGTAGGCCGGCACCGCCCTGATGGTGACGCCTTGAAGGTCCTGCACCTGGCCGGGCATGATCGTTTCGACCGGCGCCGGCAGCTTCACGGCGACCTCCGCTGGGCCGATCACGACGGTCTTCGCGCTGCGGATCTTGGCCACATCCGCGGGAGAGCAGTGGTCGAAGTGGTCGTGGGTGATCAGGATGATGTCGGCCTTGGGCAGGCCGTCGGGCAGCTTGAACGGGTCGATGTAGACGACCGGAGGGCCGTCGATCCTGAATGCACTCTGCCCGTACCAGTGCAGCTTCGCGACCGGATCCGCCGCACCCGCTGAAGCAGGCAGCAACATCAGAAACAGAGCCACCGAGACGGGTCGTTTCATCGTACCCTCCGAGCGTGGGCAACGCTCTTTGTGGAAGTCTCGATTCACCGGCCCGACATTGCAAGCCCCCCCGGGCAGGAAGTCAACAGTTGACAGTCAACAGTTAACAGTCAGAAGCTCACAGCTCACAGCTCACAGCTCACAGTCTTTTCTCCCCTGGGTATGCCGTTTGGGCGGGGGGGGAACTGTCAACTGTCAACTGTCAACTGTCAACTGGGTTGGAGGGCGAGCGGAAGCTGTCAACTTGCTTCACAGTTCGTCCGCCTTGGTGGAGATCGGGCCCCGGTAGTTGTGCACGAGCCTGACCTGGGCCACGAAGGGACCGAAACCGCGGTATGCCTGCTTGATCCGCGTCAACGCGTTGGACCGCCAGTCCACATAGGGGTTGTCGATCTGAATCGGGTCGAGGCACCCTGCAAGCACCACCTTCGAGGACGAGCAGAAACGGCTCATCAGTGTCTTGGCGAGGTGACGGTCGCCGTTCTGGAGCTCGTCCACCAGCACCAGCGAGTTCTCGATGTCGAGGCCTCGCAGGAGCGAGGTCGAGAGGAGGGTGAGCCGCCCCGATGCCTCCAGCTCGCGGAGGAAGTCGTGGCCGTTCGAGAGCGCCACCGAGCGGATCGCCTGGAAGAACGGCTCCAGCCAGGGCGACATCTTCTCGTTGTGATCGCCGGGTAGGTACCCCATTTCGAACCGACTCGACGAGTGCTCGGGACGCAGCAGGATGAGGCCGTTCTCGAAGCCGGGGTCGGCGCCTGAGATGGGTTGAGATCGCTGGTGGACCTTGAAGGTGGTGGGTTGGCCGAACAGGAGGTAGAGCGCCGCGATCACCATCAGGCGGGTCTTGCCCGAGCCGGCCGGGCCGTCGAGAACGACGAGCTGGACCTCCGGGTCGAGGAGGAACTCGAGGGCGAAGACCTGGCGGGGGTCCGCCGGCGTGAAACCGAGCACGGTCCGTCCGGTCCAGCACTCCCGCCTGCTGTCCCAGTACTGAGCGAAACGGAGCTCGCAGGCGACGCCGCGGCTCGCGTCCACGCGCAGGAGCAGCTCCCGCTCCTCGCACCGCAGCACGAGGCCCTGGTTCCACACCGGCTGCGGAAGCTGGCCGGTGAGGAGGTCGAGGGGAATCGAACGTTCCCTTACCGGACCGCTCGCGAAGAACGCACTGACGACTTCCTTGCCCACCTCGAGCTGGACGACGCCGTCGAAGATCTCCTCGGGGCGGTTGAGGTCCAGCTTGCCGAAGCGGAGGGGCTCGGCGGCGAGTCCGAGCGCGTCGCACCGGAGGAGCATGTTGGAGTCCTCGGAGATCAACACGACCCGAAAGCGCCCGTTGCCGTTGTTCATCGCCTGGATACGCCGGGCCGCATGGATGATGAGGTTGTCGCCGTGCTCGTTGCCGTTGCCTGAGGTCACGGGCCCGGCAGGCTCCCAGGCCAGGACGCCGCCGGTCGGGGTCGCCGCGAACGCGTCCAGATCCATCTCTCCGCGCAGAAAGCGCTCAGAGCTGTGATGGATCAACGCACCGTTGCGGTAGCCGAGGATCTTCCGCGTCGCGGCTCGGGCCGCGGCTCGAACCCCTTCGGACTTGGTACGGCTCCCCTGCAACCGGCCGAGCTCGTCGAGCACCTGATGAAGCAGCACGACCAGGTTGCCGGGTTGGAGAAGGCGGTCGAGCGCTTCGGGGTTCTCGACCAGGGCGCTTGTGTCGGGGATGTAGACGTCGATGGGCTTCATCTCGAGATTGAAGGGTAGCACACAAGGCGCCGGGTGAGCCGGCTTCCCGGATTCGAACGCTGTGAAAGGCAGTTGAGAGTTGAGAGTGAAGAGTCAAGAGTTGACAACAAGAAGTTCCGGTCTTGCGCTTGCGTCCTGGCGGCGCTGTCCCGGTGCCTTATCTCTCAACTCTTCACTCTGAACTCTTGACTGCTGTGCGTCAGCGGGGCGACCGGTGGGGAGTGGCGAGGAGGCAGGTGAAGTAGCCGTCCCGCCGGCGGAGGTCTTCCAGGGGAACCGTGGCGCCGGAGGAGGTCCTCCGCAACCCCTGGTACAGCTTCGCGAGGTCCGAGCGCCGCTGGAAGAGCCACGCTTCGAAGGGTTCCCCGTCCTTCAGACCGATGGGAGAGAGCTTGATCCTGAAGGCGTTGAGGAGCGCCGCGACCTCCTCCTGGTACCGGCCGATGTACCAGGTCCGTACGGACTCGTCCTCGAGCACGCTCACGACGCAGAGTCTCGGGTCAACCTCAATGGGCGTGGGTGGCTCGGGTTGCGCCGCGTCCCGTTCGGTTCCCGACAGGCGCTGCAGCGTCTGCTGTAGCGGCGACCCCTGCGGCAGAAGCACGATCTCAGGAGGTGGCTGCTCGAATACGACCATCTCCGCGAGCGGTGTCGGCTCGAGTCCCTTCAGCAGCGCCGTCCCCAGGAAACGCAGCCCGATCCAGGGTGCGAGCTCACTGGCCGGCGCCGTGGCAAGGAGGAGCCAGCGCGTCCCGAACGCCTCACCCTCGGCCATCGGCAGCTCGCCCCACTCGGCCTCGAGGTCGCGCAGGAAGCCCTCCGACACCACGCCACCCAGGTTGACGAGCTCACCGTTTTCCGCGATGAATGCAGCGTATGGCCGGTCCTTCACGAGGTCCGCAAAGCGGGTAGCGTGTCGCACCGGCTCGAGGAACTCGAGCACACGGTTCAGGTCGTAGCCGGACGCGATGAGGAAGTCGGTGATGTCCTCGACCTCGTGCGTGGTCTTGCCGGTGGTCAGACGGGCGAGTTCGACGAGACCGTGGCCGAAGAACTCGAAGTGAGGCCGGTCCACTGCGGCGGAGAGCATGGGCAGCAGGTGGTAAGTGCCGACGTTCGCAGCGATGCGGAGGCCCCGGTCGAAGGCGAAGCCCTCCTTTCGCATGCTCTCGTAGAGGAGGCGCAGCTGGGCGGCCGCGAGGAACACGGCTCGCGCGCTTCGCGCCGAGTAGAACGACCCATCACCTAGGAACTTCTCGAACTTGAGACGGTGGCGTTCCCGGATCTCGTCCACATTCGCCAAGAAGCGCACCATCTGGCGCATGGCCTGTTCCTCGGAGCTCCGGCCCCTTCGCCGCAGCTCCTCGATGAGCTGCGTGAACTCAACCAGGTCGTAGAGGAGCCCGTAGCGCCGGACCACCGAGGACAGCACACCTGGGGACGTGAAGTCGAACGGGCGCGTCGAGCCGGAGAGCTGCACGACCCGGCCCTGCACCTGAGCCACGGTCGTGAACCCGCGCTCGGCCATCGGGACGATTCTGTCGCGGAGCGCGCCGATGACCTCGAACCGCTTGCAGCGCTGCGCGAGGTCCGCCAGTAGGCGGCGCAGGTCGCCCGACAGACGGGGTGTGCTGGGATGGCTCCAGGCCTCCAACAGGTCCAGGACCGCCCTGGAGAAGAGCAGTTGGTCCTCAGGCAGACTTGGCGCTTCGAGATCCACAACCTTCAGGACGTTGTCGAAAGAAGGGTCCTCGGCGCGGAGCCTCTGGACCTGTTCGGTGGTCGTTCGGAACATGGTCCTGAAACGGTTCGCGTCGAGCTTGAGGTGCCCCTGAAGGTAGGATGTCAGTTCCCGCAGGTCCGGTCCGAGGCGGACTTCTGCAAATGGCAAAACGTCGTCCCGCAGGAGATCGTAGAACGCCCGCGAGGCCGGTGTCGGCTGGAGCGTCTCGGTTTGGCGAAGGCGGTCGAGCGCCTGCGTGCGGGCGCGGTGAGTCACGTCGGCGACCCGCTGCGCGGTCGCATACCTGATCTCGTCGAGAACCTGCGGCCGCAGCTGCGGCGCGGACGTCGCCAGCGCTCGGACGGCTGAGTGCAGCCGCACGGCCGTCTCGCGAGTCAGGACGAGAAGGAGCACTTCGGGAAGCCGCTGGCCATAGTCGTACTGGTAGGCGTTCTCGAGGACCTCCGTGAGCTTGCCGACCATGAGCCGGCGGAGGTCCACCAGCGACGTCTTGCTCACCTCCTGTTGTTGGGCAAGCGCTCGTCGGTAGGAGATCTCCGCGTCTATCAGGCGGCCGAGGTCGCGGCAGAACGCTTCCCATTGCGCCGAACTGCGCAGCGGAAACCCGAGCACGAGTGGGTTTTGGTCAGTATCCGAGTAGAGCCAATACGGGTTCGGCACGCGCGCCGCTGCTTCCCCGAAGAGCGCGCGCCAGCCGCCGGCGCGCTCTCCTGCGGTCATGAACACGAGCCGAGGCGCTTCCTGCTGCAGCGTCTCCTCGATCGTACCGCCCGGAATTTCCAGCATCCCCACTATTCTACTTTCTTTGGACGGCACCATCTTCACGCGGCGACAGTCGCCGCACGACGCTGGATGACGCGGCGTGCGCCTCGGTCTCCCGTGGCAGAGAACGCCGGGCAGCCGCTCAGACCGACGTTACGCGATCGAGCGTGCGGTACGCGATGGCCTCCGCCACATGGCGGGCCGCCAGGCCATCGGCTGCATCGAGGTCGGCGATGGTCCTGGCCACCCGCAGGATCCTGTGCACTGCGCGTGCCGACAGCGCCAGCTTGCTCATCGCGAGCTCCAGCAGGCGTTCGCCCTCGCTGTCCGGCGCGCACCAGTGCTTCACCTCGACGGGGGAGAGCTCGGCGTTGGCATGTCTGCCGGTGCCTGCGAGGCGTTTGGCCTGACGGGTACGGGCGGCCATCACCCGAGCGCGCACGGCTTCGGAACGCTCGCCTGTACCGACGCGGGAGAGATCACGATACGGCACTGCGGGCACTTCGAGCTGGATGTCGATGCGGTCGAGCAGCGGACCGGAGAGACGCGCGCGGTACCTACGCACCTCGACCGGGGTGCAGCGGCACTCCCTGCGCGGGTCCCCGAGGTGGCCGCACGGACAGGGGTTGGCGGCGGCGACAAGCTGGAAGCGAGCGGGATAGGTGAGAGAACCCGCCGCGCGTGCGATCACCACCGTACCCGACTCGATCGGCTGGCGGAGCACCTCCAGTACGTCGCGGCGGAATTCCGTGATCTCGTCGAGGAACAGAACGCCGTTGTGGGCAAGCGAGACCTCGCCGGGCCGGGGGATCGCACCGCCGCCCACCAGGCCGGCGGCCGAGATGGTGTGGTGAGGGGCGCGGAACGGGCGTAGGGCGATGAGTCCCTGGGGACGAGGAACTCCGGGCGCGACGGAGTAGACCTTCGTCGTCGCGAGCGCCTCCGCCTCGTCAAGGGGCGGAAGGATCCCGGGAAGCCTCTGCGCGAGCATCGTCTTGCCGGCGCCCGGCGGGCCCAGGAAAAGGAGGTGGTGGCCGCCGGCAGCCGCGATCTCGATGGCTCGCTTGGCGTGTTCCTGGCCTGCAACGTCGGCGAGGTCGGCGGCGTCACCGTTGCCCGGTGGAGGCACCCAGCCCTCTCCGCCGGCGCATTCCGCCAGGGGCCGCTCGCCGCGGAGATGGCAGACGACGTCTCCGAGTGAGGAGGCTGGAAACAGGCGCGCGCCGCGCACCACGGCCGCCTCCGGGAGGTTGTCCGCAGGGAGTATCACGGGGGCTCCGGTTTGGGCGGCGGCCTCGACGATGGGGAGGACCCCCCGGACGGGACGCAGCGCGCCGTCGAGAGATAGCTCCCCGAGAAGCCATGCCTGCGGCGTGTCGGCGGGCACCAGCCCCGCCGCCATCAGCACCCCCGCAGCGATCGCGAGGTCGAGGAGGGCGCCCTCCTTCCGCTCCTCGGCCGGCGACAAGTTGACGACGATGCTCTTGGTCTCGATCTGGCAGCCCAGGTGGCGGATCGCAGCCAGGACCCGCTCGCGGGCCTCGCGCACCGCCGGATCGGGTAGGCCGACGACCGCCAGGGCCGGCAGCCCCGGACGCGCATCGACCTCGACCTGGACGCGCAGAGCCTCCACACCACGCGGCACTGCCGAATGAACCCTTGCGAACATTGGTCACCTCCGCTCGGGAGGTGCTTGGACGGTCCCATACAGTCTGATCCCCGACCGCGTTCCAGTCAAGGTATGCTGGCCGAATGGACGAGCCGAAGGCGGAGGTCGACGCTCTGCGCCGCATGCTGGAGGCCGAGCTGGATCGCCGGCTGAAGACTCAGCGAGGGTGCTGGCCGCTGCTCGTTGGGGTCCTCGGCGTGCTGCTCGGGATCGCCTTGCTCGCCGAGAAGCTCTGAATCGCGAGGAACGCCTGGCCTGCCTGGGCCAACCGTACCGCATACGGCGACGAGGGGCTGTGCCTCCCCATCGCGGCAAGCCCGAGCAGCAAGGCGAGGACGAGCACGGCCGCCCCTGCACCGATCGCAAAGCCTGCCAGCCGGTCCGCCCACCCGAGGTGGAGCGCCTTGAGCGCGCGCCGGAGGCCCTTCCCCGCCAGCCAGACCACGATCGCCGCTGTCAGCGCGACCACCGCGATCGTCAGCACGCGGCCGGCGCCTTCCTGGGCGGGGGCGCCGGCCAAGAGTTGAGCCGCCGCAGGCCCGGCCCAGCGACCGGCCAGGACCCCGGCGACGACCGCCGCGACGAGGGTCGCGAGGCGCACGGCCCCCCAGATCATGCCAAGGACGGCACATCCGCCGACCACCAGGATGACGAAGAGGTCCATTACTGGCATGGTAACGCACGTCGAGGGTACACTGAACGCTGTTCCAGTCCCGGGGGTGCGATGGCCTGGCTACCCGATCCTCTACACCCTGCGCTCGTGCACTTCCCGATCGCCCTCAGCCTGGTGGCGGTCCTGCTCGAGCTCGTGGCCCGTCATCGCCGCGCTCGGTCGCTGGAGGGCGCCGCTGCCGTGGTGATATCGCTGGCCGCGCTCGGGAGCGTCGCAGCGGTCGTGTCGGGGAACGCGGCGCACGATGAAGCGGTGGTGGCGCCTGCTGCGGCGTCCATGGTCACGCGCCACGAAGAGGTCGGCGAGATCGCGATGTGGCTCCTGCTGGCGCTTGCCGCGGCGCGGCTGGTGCTGACCCGCAGCGGCTGGTTCACGGGCGCCGTGCCCTGGGTCTACCTGGCGGGCGCGGTGCTCGTCGCGGGGATGGTCTCCTACAACGGGTATCTCGGCGGCAGGATGGTCTTCGAGCACGGGCTGGGGACGGCGCCCGTCCAGCGCGGCTCGGCGCCTGCTCGCTCGGGCGCCGAGCCAGGCACCGAGACGGCGCCGGCGGCAGGCGCACACGTCGGCAGCCCGGGATGCAGCGGGTGAAGGCGAACAGCCGCTCCTGGCGTGTCGGACATCTTCTCGCGCTAGCCTTCACCGCTCTCGCGGCTGCTACCCGGGCTGCGCCGCCGCCCCTCGCGTGGAAGGCGGATGCGAACGCTACACCTCGGGTGTTCTGGGCCGACCGCAACTGCGACGTCAACCTGCGGCTCACGAATCTCGGCAGCGAGGCCTGGTCCGAGGCGGCGGGCGACCACCTCTCGTACCACTGGCGGCGGCCGGACGGAACGGTAGTCGACTTGGACGGGATGCGGGCGCACCTTCCCGAATCCGTGCGGCCCGGGGCGACCGTCGCGGTCACCGCGAGGGTGCACGCTCCCGACACATCGGGGCGGTGGGTCCTCGAGTGGGAGATGGTGCGCGAGCAGGTCGCGTGGTACGGCCCGCCCGAGGGCGGCGGGCCCCTGAGGGTCAACGTGTTGGTCGTTTGGCGGTGCGCGTTGCTGGAGATCGGTTTTGCCGTGGGTGGGATCGCGCTCGCGCTCGGCCTGCGCCGCCGTCGCCTTTCACCGGTTTCCTGGAAATGGGCGCTGGTGGAGTCGGTGCCGGTGTTCTGGACCTGGCTCGGTGTCGGCCTCGCCACCGTCACGTTCTCCGAGGTGGCGCACCACCAGCTCTGGCGGGGGGGGGGCGTCCTGGCGGCCTCGGCCGCCGCGCTTGTCGCGCTGCCCGTCGCCCTGGTGCCCGGACGGTGGCGGGGCTGGGTTGCGGCCTCCACGGTCGTCGTGACTAACCTCGTGGCGCTTGCAGACGTGCTCTACCTGCGCTTCTTCGACAACGTGGTGCCGTTGGTCGCCCTGGGCGCAGTCGGCCAGCTCGGGCAGGTCAGTGAGAGCGTTCGCACTCTCCTGCGGCCGAATGACGGCTGGATCGCATTCGGTGCGGCCGGCGCGGTGGCGTTCGGATTGCTCTGGCCTCGACGAAAGAGCGGGGAGGCTGCGCCCGCGCGGGCTTGCACGGTCGGCTGGTGCGTCGCGCTCCTTGCGTGTGTCGTGGCAGGCATACCGGCGGTCCGGGCGCTGCGCGCGGGTATGCGGGACCCCGCAACCGTGGACCAGCTCTTCTCCAAGGGAGCGTTGCTGGGTCGCTGGGGCGTGGTGAATGTCCACGCATTCGATGTCCTGACGACGTACCGTGAGTGGGCCACCAGGAACGCCCCCGAGCCCGGCGAGGAGGCCAGAGTGCGGTCGCTCCTCGGCGCTCGCGCGTCGGAATCGGCCGCTCACGGCCCGGCGTTCGGCATCGCGAAGGGCGCGAACCTCGTGCTGATTCAGGTGGAATCGCTCCAGCAGTGGGTGATTGGCGCGCGCGTTGGAGGTGCCGAGATCACGCCGTTCCTCAACGGGCTCCGGAACCGGGCGCTCTACTTTCCGTTCGTGTTCGACCAGACCGGCCAGGGCCGCAGCTCGGACGGGGAGTTCGCCGTTCTCAATTCGCAGCACCCCCTCGACCGCGGCGCCGTGGCGTTCAGGCGGCCGGGCAACCGTTTCGTGACCCTCGCGTCGACGCTCCGCCAGCAAGGGTATGCGACGTTCTCGGCTCACCCCTTCGAGAAGGGGTTCTGGAACCGCGGGGTCCTGCACCCGCGCTACGGATTCGAGCGCATGCTCTTCAGGGATGAACTCGGCCCCGGCGAGACGATAGGCTGGGGGCTCGCAGACGGGGTGTTCTTCGACCGCATGGTAAAGGCGCTCCAGCAGCAACGGGCACCGTACTTCGCCTTCCTCATCACTTTGGGATTGCACCATCCCTTCGACCTCTTCCCGGACCGGCACAAGGCACTCGAGGTCGGGCCGCTGAAGGACACGCCGCTCGGCAACTACATCCACGCCATGCATTACTTCGACGCTTCGCTGGCTGCCTTCGTGGCGGAGCTCGAGCGGACGGGCGTGCTCTCGAACACGGTCGTGGCGCTGTACGGAGACCACGAATCGGGGCTGCTCGTCGACGAGCCGTTGCTCAAGCTGGCCGGCGAGACTCGCTGGGAGCCCTCGGTCCCCGTCCGCCTGCGCCGCGTGCCCGTCTTCATGCTGCTCCCAAGCGCGACGCTTTCCGGCCAGGTTTCCTTGCTCGGGGGCCAGGTGGACCTCGCGCCGACCCTCCTGTCGTTGCTTGGCGTTGCCCCGCCGGTCTGCTTCGTCGGGCACATTCTCGACGGCCGCGCACAGACACCGGTCGTTCTCAACGACGGCTCGGCGGTGGCGGATGACCGCCTCTACGTCGCCGGAGGGCCGGCGATCCCGGACGGAGGCGCGTGTTTCACCTGGCCATCCGGTGCGCCGCGACCTTTCGCGGACTGTGCCGACCTCGATCGCTATGGTGCCGAAGAGCTTGGGGCTTCGCGCTTCGTAGTGCTCCATGACCGTGCCGCGATGATTGCAGGCAGACCTTTGCCTTGAGGGCGGAGCCGGCTGCATGCTACCGTCCCCGCCATGGACGAGCGCCTCGCCCGCGACCCGGCGGCCATCCGCGCCATGTTCTCCGAGGTCGCTCCCCGCTACGACATTCTGAACAGGGTGCTGTCGCTGCGGCAGGACGTCAGGTGGCGGCGTCGACTCGTCGGGGCGCTCGGCGAGGCGCCCGCGGGGCCGGTGCTGGATCTGGCGGCGGGGACCGGGGACGTCGCGCTGGCGGTGCGGGACCGCGTGGTGATCGGGGGAGACTTCAGCCTGGCGATGTTGGCACTGGCCGGGCGCAAGGCCCGGCGGTTGGGCCGGCGAGTGGCGTGGGTGGCCGCCGACGCCCTGGAGCTGCCGTTCTCGGATGCGAGTTTCGCCGGTGTCACAATCGCTTTCGGCGTGCGGAACTTCGTGGACCTCTCTGCTGGCTTGCGCGAGATCGGCCGGGTCCTGGCGCCGGGCGGGGTCCTTGCCGCTCTGGAGCTGCAGCGGCCCAGACATCGGCTCATGGCCGGAATAGTGAGAGTCTGGAACGGCCTTGTCGTAACCCCGGTCGGGCGCATGATCTCGCACGACGGCGATGCGTACGACTACCTTCCTGCCTCAGTGGACACCTTCCCGGACCGCGTCGGGATGGCGGAGGTCCTCGTCGGACAGGGGTATACGGTGCTCGAGAGCCGGGACCTCTCGGGCGGGATCGCCGCGCTGACCGTGGCGCGATGGGAGGGCGCATGAGCGCGAGGATCCTCGACGGTGCGGCAGTCGCGGCCGCGATTCGTGAGCGCGTGGCGGGGCAGGTTCGCGAGCTGGCGGCGCGCGGCGTGGAGCCCCGGCTCGAGGTGATCCTGGTGGGGGACGACCCGGCCTCGCGCTCGTACGTCGGCTCCAAGGCGAAGGCGTGCCAGCAGGTCGGGATCCGCTCCGCGACGCATCACCTCCCTGCCGAAACGGGCGCGGAAGAACTGTCCGCACTTATCGGCCGGCTCAACACCGACGCCGACGTGGACGGCATCCTGCTCCAGCTGCCGCTCCCCAAGCCGCTCGACGGGCGCGCGTTCTTGGACCTCGTCGACCCGTCGAAGGACGTTGACGGGCTCCATCCGCTCAACGTCGGACTGCTCCACCAGGGCCGGCCCGCGTTCGTGCCGTGCACGCCGGCGGGGGTGATCGAGCTGATCGAAGGCGCCGGTGTGCGCCTGGCCGGGTGCCGGGCGGTCGTGCTGGGCCGTTCGGAGATCGTGGGCAAGCCGATGGCCGCCCTCCTGCTCGCGCGGCATGCCACGGTCACGGTCTGTCACTCGCACACCCGCGGCCTCGCGGCCGTGTGCCGCGAGGCCGACCTCCTCGTTGCCGCGGCCGGGAAGGCGGCGCTCGTGACCGCGGAGCACGTCCAGTCGGGCGCCGTCGTCGTCGACGTGGGCGTCAACCGCGTGGAGGACCCGGCGCTCGTCGCCCGGCTCTACCCAGGCGACGCGGAACGGCAGGCGCAACTCGCCAAGCGCGGCTACACGCTCGTCGGTGACGTCGACTTCACCCAGGTGCGCGAGGTGGCCGGCGCGATCACCCCCGTGCCGGGGGGCGTCGGGCCTTTGACCATCGCCGGGCTCCTGCAGAACACGGTGACGGCCGCCCGCCGCCGCCGGGGGCTCTGACGTGCTGCGCGTGGGCCTCACGGGCGGCGTGGCGAGCGGAAAGAGCACGCTAGCGGGGGTGCTCGCGGAGCTCGGCGCGGCAGTGTGCGACGCGGACGACCTTGTTGAGGAGCTGTACCGTCGCGGCGGGTCAGGGGCCAAGGCGGTGCGGGACCTCTTTGGCACAGAGGTGCTCTCTTCCGACGGCGGAGTGGACCGCAAGGCGCTTGCAGGGCTCGTGCTCGCGGACGCGACCGCCAGGCGGCGCCTGGAGGTTGCGATCCACCCCCAGGTGCGGGCGCGGGTCGCCGGTTGGTTTGAAGGGCTCCGCAGGGGGGGGCGCCCTCCGGAGGTTGCCCTCGTGGAGGCGGCCCTGCTTGTCGAGACCGGGTTGTTCGAGGAGTACGATCGGCTGGTGGTCGTGACCGGGCCGGAGAGCGTCCGGCGCGCGCGCGCGCTCGCCGCGGGGTGGGCGCCGGGGAGGCTCGATGCGGTCATCGCCGCGCAACTGAGCGACGCAGAGCGGGCTGCGGTCGGCCACTACGTGGTGTGCAACGACCGGGATCGAGGCGACCTCGCGCTCGCCGCGGCGACGCTGTGGGTGTTCCTCACCGAGGACGCTGCGCGTCTTACCGAAGGCCTGCCGCTGCTCGAGCGCCGGGTCGATCTCCCCTGAGAGACAGCTCACAGTTGACAGTCAACAGTTGACAGTAAGAAGCTCAAAGACAGCTGACGGTTTCCGCCCGCCCTCCCACCCAGTTGACAGTCGACAGTCCCCTCCCACCCGAGAAAACTACGCAGGGGAGAAAAGGTCGTGAGCTGTTCGCCTCTGACTGTCAACTGTCAACTGTTGACTGTCAACTGTCTTTTCAGGGCTTCCAGCGCCAAACGGCGGTGCGAGCGAGCGTTCTTCTCGTCGGGCAGAAGCTCCGCGTATGTGCGGCCGCCAGCCCATTCCGGTGCGAAGACGACGTCCCAACCGAAGCCGCTCTGACCCCGCGGCTCGGGTGAGATGGTGCCGGCAACCTCGCCGACTCCGAGCCATTCGCGGGTTCCGTCCCACACGACTGCGGCGCAGCGGGCGCGCGCCGAGCGGTCGTGGAATCCGTCGAGCATCCGGGGGATCGCGGTCGGGCCCGCCGCTTCGAGAAGCCAGCGCACCAGGGCGCCGGGGAACCCACCCAGCGCGAGGAGCTCGAGCGAGGTGTCCTCGACCAAGACGGGTCGGTGGAGCAGGGTGTGAGCGGTGCGCGCCTTGTCCCTCGCGACGACGACGACATCGAGGCCCTGAAGCTCCGGGAGATCGAGCGACACGCGCTCCAGCTGCACCGCCAGAATCGCCTCCGCTTCGCGGTGCTTATGCGGACTGGACGTGACGAAGGCCAGGCCAGCGGGGACCATCAGTCCCCGACGCCGGTGATCTCCTCGGTCATCAGACGGAAGACCGGGAGCTTGCCCTGCAGGCCGCGCAGCTGGACGTTGCCCAGGTGCTCGGTGGGGAAGAGGTGGGCGACCGCCCGTTGGGTGGCGGCGCCGAGCACGATCTGCCCGGGCTGCGCGACGGCATCCTCGAGTCGGGAAGCGACGTTCACCGCGTTGCCGAGGATCGTGTAGTCCACGCGCGTCGCCGAACCGATGTCGCCGACGACCACCAGGCCGGAGTTCACGGCCATGCGCACCTCGACGACGTCGAGTCCGGCAACCTCGCGCTCGTGGTTCCAGGCCTTCAGGCGCCGGCGCATCGCCAGCGCAGCCAGGACCGCGCGCTCGGCGTGATCGGGCTGTTCGAGGGGGGCGCCGAAGAAGGCCATTGCCGCGTCACCGATGAACTTGTCGAGCGTGCCGCCGAACTCGAACACCGAGTCGGAGGCCAGCGTGAAGAACTCGCCCAGGAACCGGGCGACGTCGGGCGGCTCCAACCCCTCGCAGCGCGCCGTGAACCCGACCATGTCCGCGAAGAGCACCGTGACATCGCGTGTCTCGTGGCGCTCTGCATCGCTGCCCGATCGCTGACGCCCGACGATCGCCTCGATCACGGCCGGCGAGTGGTAACGCTCCAAACGCTCGCGGACGCGGCGGGCCTCGCGGATGTGGTCGTTGAGACGGGCACGGTCGATGGCGACGGCGGCGTAGTTGGCCAGAGCAGTGAGGAGATCGAGGTGCTCCGGGGTGAAGCACCCGGTGGCGAGCGGCGTGTCCACGAAGAGCACGCCGATCACGCTGTCGCGGTGCCACAGCGGGGCGCACATCGCTGACCGGATCTGGTGGAGGCGCACCGAGAGCCCTGCGGCGAAACGCTCGTCGGCCTGAGCGTCGGAGGTGAGCACGGCGACCTTTTGGCGGCTGACGAGATCGAGAATGGTCTGGGAGACCGGAGCGTCCGCGAGCGGCGTGCCGCCCCTGGAACGCGCGATGCGGAGCTCGACCTGGCCTTCGGTGGTGAAGAGCAGGATGTAGGCGCGTTCTGCCGGAAGCTGTTCGAACACCGCCGCCATGACCTTGTCGAGGACCGGGTCGAGTTCCTCGACCTCGAGGAGCGTCCGCGCGACCTGGGCGAGCGCCTCGAGCACGCGCTCGCGCGGGGTCGCGGCCGTCGTCTGGGCCAGCGACCTCGGCTGACCTGGCTCGATGCGGAAGTCCTCCCGGAACTCCTCGATCGAGCGGAGGAACGTCGAGGAGCTGACGGAGAGGCCGCCCGAGGACTCACCCCTGTGGAACGACAGGGCGAAGTTGCCCACCTGGATCTGGTCGCCTTCGGAGAGGATCACATCGGTGACGTAGCGGTCGTTGACCTTGATCCCGTTGGTGGAGCCAAGATCCACCACGCACCACGTGTCGCCCCGCCTTTCCAGCCGGGCGTGGTGGCGGGAGACCGAGAAGTCCTTCAGGACCAGCTGGTTGTCGGAGGCCCTGCCGATCCCGCTGGGCGAGATCACCAGCTGCAGGCGGCGCGGAACGTCAGCCTCTGTCCACCTCAACTCTGGCATGGGTGCATTTTACCGCGTTGGCGCCGGCAATGCTCCCTGTGACCGTTCCTTGGTCCATGTCGTAGAATCGGCGCGTGCCCGGGGTCGGGTTCCGGGCGTTCCGAGCGAGGGGGAAAAGACGTGGCGGGTCCATCAAACGTGATCGACCGTCGATCGTCGAAGCGGCCGCCGGCCGTCGACAGGTTCGACCTGACGGCAAGAACGTGCGGTGCCGCACGGGGGTCGCGATTCCTTCATCTCGGTGCGGTGCTGTGTCTCGTTCTGGCTGCCGCTGCCTGCGGCCGCGACGTGCCCACCTTTCCGAAGGCGCCTGTCGTCCTCATCTCGATCGACACGATGCGCGCGGACCGCCTGCCTGCGTACGGCTACGCCAAGGTGCGCACGCCGTACCTGGATCGTTTCCAGCACGAGGCGTGGTTCTTCGAGAACCCCTACAGCCCGTGCCCGATGACGCTCCCGGCGCACACCTCGATGCTCACCGGGCAGCTCCCGTTCGAGCACGGGGTTCGCAACAACGTCGGGTTCGTGTTCGACGGGGGCAGCCACCCCAGTCTTCCGGCCCTGCTCAAGGCGAAGGGGTACGCGACTGGCGCAGCGGTTTCGTCCTACGTTCTGCGCTACGAGACCGGGCTGGGGCGGATCTTCGACTTCTACGAGGACTCGACCGGGCCGACGCCCGGCGTGGAGTCCATCCACTACCGTCGCTCGGGCGACAAGACGGCCGCGTTCGCCAGGGACTGGATCGCCAAGCACGTCTCCGAGCCGTTCTTCTTCTTTTTCCACATCTACGAACCGCACCGGCCGTACGAGCCGCCGGAGCCGTTCAAGACAGAATACGGCGTCGGCTACGACGCGGAGGTGGCAACCGCGGACGCCATCGTCGGCGCGTTCCTCGGGGACCTCAAGCGACTCGGCGTCTACGATCGGGCGATCGTGATCATCACCGGGGACCACGGCGAAGGGCTCGGCGACCACGGGGAGGAGCAGCACTCGATCCTGCTCTACCGCGAGGCAATTCGGGTACCCCTGATGGTCAGACTGCCCGGCGCGTTCGGAGCGGGGCGGCGGATCGCCGCCCCGGTGCAGCACTCGGATATCCTCCCGACTGTCACATCGGCCCTCGGCGTGGAGACGCCGAAGGAGGTGAGCGGCTCGTCGCTCCTCACCTTGGACGGAAAGCGGAAACCCGACCGCGTCATCTATGGGGAGACGCTCTTCCCGCGTCTCCAGCTCGGGTGGGCCGATCTCACGAGCGTGCTGGACGCCCGCTATCACTACATCCACGGTCCGCGCCCTGAGCTCTACGACATGACCGCCGATCCCGGCGAGCTGCACGACCTCATCAGGACCGAAGCAACCGTCGCCGCGCGCCTCTCGAAGGAGCTGCAGCGGTTCCCGCAGGGGAACCAGAAACCCGCGGCTGCGGACCAGGAGACCCTGAAGCGCCTCGCCGCGCTCGGCTACATCGGCGGCCTCCGGGACACCAGCGGGGCGACGAACCTGCCGAACCCGATCGACAACCTGCAGTACCTCAGGCGGATGCAGGACGCGTGGCGTCTGGCCGACGATGGGAAGTACCTGCCGGCAATCGAAATCCTGCGCTCGATCTTGCAGGAGAACCCGGCCATGATTGACGTCTGGATCAAGCTCGGTGAGGTGCTGTCGGAGGTCGGTCTGGACGGAGAGGCGGCCGCCGCCTACCGGCAGGCGCTCGACCGCTCGCCGGTCTTCCTCCCCGACATCACCGCGTCACTGGGGTACGCCGAGCTTCGGCTCTCGCACCTGACGGAGGCGGAGGCGCTGGCCCGGCGAGCTCTCGACAAGGTCCCCACCAAGGCTCAGGAGCTTCTCGCACGCGTTTTCCTCGCGAAGGGGGACCTGAAGGCGGCGGCCGAGCATGCGCGGGCCGCGGTCGGCGAGCGCAACCCGCAACCCTCGGCCGTGCTGCTGATGGCCGAGGTGGACCTCCGTGCGGGCGAAGCGCAAGAGGCGCTCGGGGTGGTGGAGAAGGCCGAGGCGTACGCGAAGGAGCTGCGGCTGCAGACGGTCTACAACCTCGAGTTCCTTCGGGGGGACGCGCTCGCGCGTCTGAATCGGGTGGACGACGCGGAAGCGGCCTTTCGTCGTGAAATCGCGGCGTTCCCGATGCACTCGCAGAGCTACGCCAACCTAGCCGTGATCCGCTTCCTCCGCGGCGATCGCGCCGAGGTCGACCAGCTGATGGATGCGATGGTCCGCGCCAACCCGTCCCCGCGGGCCTGTCTCCTTGCCGCGAGCACGCTCGATTCGCTCGGCGACAAGGCGCGGGCCGAGAGCTGGCGTCGCCGCGCAGAGACTCTGAACAAGGGGTAATCCCCTCGTTCGACTCCTCGAGGGAGTCCGTCCGCTCCCACGCGTTTGGGGCGTCCGCCGTTGTTGACACTCCGTGCCGGACTTTCTTTCTTGCCCCGTGGACTCGGAGCGGGTCGCCCGGGCTGCGCATCGAGGGCAGCCCTCCGACCCGCCTGGCCGCGCGACCGGGCAGGACAGGCCGGTGTGCGGAAGCTCGCTGTTCCCTGCCCTCGCTGCGCTCGGCAGGGCCAGCGTCTCCACCCACCGGTCTGGCCGCTCGGTGCCCGCACGCTTCGGTTGCGGCAGGTCACCGCTCGCGCTCCCGCGGTCGCGGCCGCCGGAGTCTCGGGCCGCAGCGAGCGGGGCCGGCCAAGGTCCGGGCGACCGCTCCGAGCCCGTGAGGAAAAGGAAGTCCGGCCCGAAGGGCCAAATGTCAAGAAGTCCGATCTCACGGAGCAAGAGACGACCTGGCACGGGTTGGCAAGAAGACACTGGAGCGCGCTGCCTGCCGGTACCGGCAGAAAAGAGAGAGCCCGCGCAGTGGACGAAACTGGAGGCTGCGTTGGCGCGCGCAGCGAGAGAAAAAAAAGGCCCCGGTCCGTGGACCGGGGCCTTCGACTGCTGTCGAGAAACGGTTAGAAGCGGACGCCGAGGGAAATCGTGATGGTTCTCGGCAGTTGGTAAGCGCCCTGGGTCGAGGCCGTCGTCGGCGTCAGCGGCTGACCGAAGGTCGGCGAGACCTGGTAGTTCGCGCCCAACGCCGTGCACTGCGCGGCGGTGTCGCCCGTCGGGCACTGGATCGGCGTGGTGGTGAACGGGTTGAAAGGCGTGAGTCCGTGGCCCGCGTTGCGGGAGGTGTACACGGTCGTGCCGACGCCCGCGGGGTAGTTCACGGCATGCTCGTTGAGTACGTTGTTGAGGCGCGGCTCGAGGTAGAACTGGAAGTCGCTGCCGAGCGCCGGGAGGACGAACGCGTACGTGAAGGCGATGTCGGTCGCGGTGGTGTTGTCCAGGCGGAAGTTGCCGCGCGGGGCGAAGTAGTAGGTTTCGCTGCTCGGCGGGGAATTGTAGCCCGGGTTGGTGACGTACGGCCGGATGGAGATGTTCCCAACCTCAGAGATGTTCGGAGCGGACAGGTAGGTCTCCATCACGCTGAAGGAGAGCCGGTTATGCTTGGCGTTGAAGATGTCCCACACGCCGAAGAGGCGGAGGCGGTGGCGCTGGTCGGCTGACAGGTAGCCGGACGGGTTGTACTGAGCGTAGGCCTTGTACTCGGGGTACTGGAGCGAGTTGCCGGCGACGGGGCCGGAGCCGCCGTTCTCGCCGTTGAAGTTGCCCTTGAGGGTCGACCAGGTGTAGTTGCCGCCGAGGTTGATCGCGTCGGACAGGCGGTAGGAGGCGGACACGTGCAGGCCGTTGTACTTCCGCTTGAGGACGCTGCTGGTGTTCTGCAGGTTGGAGAGGTCGTAGTTATTTCCATAGGCGTCACTGACGTACTTGGGCGTGCCGTCGGGATTGTAGACGGTCGAGAAGATGTAGAAGTCGTTGTACTGGCGGTTGACGTAGTCGACGCGCAGGTTGCCGGCGTTGCCGAGGCGCGTGCTGAAGCCGATGCTGTACTCGTCGACGTTGGGGGACTTGATCGAGCCGAGGATCTCTTCGTTCAGGCCGGGGATGAAGGCGCCGACCAGGAGCGAGTTCTTATCGGCCTGGGTCAAGCCGTTAAACCAAGCGAAGACGTCGGTGATCGCCTGCTGCGCGGTCTCGCACCCCACACCGGTCACGGTGTTGCAGCCGGCCCCGGTGTTGATCGCCGGCGGCGCGATGCCGCTGGCGGGTGTGCCGTAGAGGTAGGTCAGCGAAGCCGGCTGGCCGCCCGCCGCGGTGGCGTCGCCCTGGGTGTTGGCGATGCCGGCCACGTACTTGGCGTAGCTGGCGTTGAACTGCAAAGAACCGTCGCCGTTGGGATCGAAGGTCACGCCGAGGCGCGGGCTGACGGCCGAGTCCTTGGCGGTGAGGGCGCCCGAGGCGTTGATGCCGTGGTTCTTGTCGTAGCGGACGCCGACGTTGAAGGAGAAGTTGTTGTTCAAGCGCCACTTGTCGTTGAGGAACACCGACTCGGTCTTGAAGTCGTTGCCCGAGGTGAGTTGGCTGATCGGCGCCGCGAAGACGTACGACGAGCCGGTATCGGGGATGAAGATCGGGTACGGTGTGCCGCCGGCCTGGGTCGGCATGGTGCCCGGCAGGCCAACCTCGGAGTCGGCATACAGGAACCAGCTCGAACCCGACTGGTAGTTGTTCGCGGTGCGCATGTCCTGGAACTGGTCGTAGCCGACGACGACGTCGTGCGAACCCAGGGACCCGGTGGAGAGGAACCACGACGCCTTGGCGAGGTAGTCCTTGTTGTCGCGCTTCTCGGAGCCTTGCGGACACGCGCCGCAGAAGATCGGCGAGTTGTAGAACGCGTCGGCGCCGAAGTTCCAGAGGTCGGCGATCGGGGTGCCCCGCTGGAGGTCGGTGTAGCGGCTGCCGGAGTTCTGGAAGGTGAAGTTCTTCTCCGAGTACTGTCCCTCGACGAAGAAGTTGTCGGTCAGCACGCCGGTGTAGTTGATCGCCTTCAACTGCTGCGGGAGCTGGCGCTCGTACACGCTGGCGAGGTCGAAGAACGCGTAGCCCGACGGGTTGAACCCATAGCCGAAGTCGCTGTGGTCGACCTTGAGGTACGACCCGATGATGCGGTGGTTGGGGTTGAGCGCGAAGGTCAGCTTGCCCTCGTACCGGTTTTCCTTCTGCCCGGTCGCGTACGCCATGTCGGTCACGTAGGTCTGGGCGGAGAGGTCGGTGTTGAGCTGGCGGAACGCGCCGAAGAACCAGATGTGGTCCTTGAGGAGGAAGCCGCCGAGCGTGAACTCGTGCTGGTTGTTGATCTTGTCGAGGCGCTGCGCGGTGGCGAGCGGGGTCTTGGCGCTCCACTTGTCGTTAGTCATGGTGTCGCGGTAGGAGGCGTGGAACTCGTTGCCGCCCGACTTGGTCAGCATGTTGATGACGCCGCCGGTGAAGCGGCCGTATTCAGCCGACACGTCCGAGACCGATGTGGTGGTCTCCTGAACCGCGTCCTCGATGTACAGCGCGGTCGCCGTGCCGCGGACGTTATCCATCACCGCGACGCCGTTGATCATGAACAGGTTCTCGTACGAGACGGCGCCCGCAACCGTCACGGCGTTGGAGGCGCCGGGGTTGGCCTCGACGCCGGCCGTCATCAAGGCCGCCTGGTTGATCGTCTTGGCCACCGGGAGCTTGTTGATCAGCGACTTCTCGTAGGTGGTCGCGGCAGTGCCGGCCGACTGCACGGTTTCGTAGGTACCGGTGACCGTCACCTCCTCGGCGACCTTGGCCTGCGGCATCGTCGCGTCGACCCTCTGGGTCTGCGCGGCGTTGACCTTGACCGTGGTGTCGATCGTCTGGAAACCCTGCAGCTCGAACTTCACCCGGTACTCGCCTGGCGGCAAGAACGTGAAGATATAGTCGCCGTTGGTGTTGGTGACCGTGGTGCGGGTACCCTGCATGTTAGGTGACGTGGCCGTCACCGCGACGCCAGGAAGCGCGTCCTTGCCGTCGGTCGCGTGGCCCGACAGGGTGCCCGTGGGGTTCTGGGCGAACAGTGGCAGTGCCACCAGTCCGACCAGAATGGCGAGAATCGCAAATCGCTTCATCCTTCCCTCCTTACGGTACGTGATGAGTTGCTATCGACTGCTACTCCGCTGCATAAGGCAAATGCAGCCCAATCTCAGAGGTTCCAACCTAACCCTTTTGGGGTGCTCGAGATGGCCCCTCCTTTCCCTGAGGAAGTTGCGACACCCTCGTGTGTTGCGCCTCTTCGGCGCCAGGGTGCACAGACATTCACACTTCTTAGTACTTGCAATCACCATGCCCATGTCCGGCCAGACCCCGCACCCCGCCTTACCCGAGATGTCCGGGGCTTTGAATGAACTGTTCGGAATTCCGAATGTGGCTCATGGAGCTGTGGCGGTGCAGTCGCCCCCTTCGCTGACAGCGGCGTAGAGGGCGGCTTCGGCCTCGCGGAGAAGCTCGTCTGCCGAGAGGTGACGGTCCGGACGATACTGGGCCAGACCCGCCGTCGTGCGGCCCCTGCCCGGCCGGGCGCTGACGCTCTGGCTCGCCGTGCGTCGGAGGCGCTCGATGACGCTCATCGCGGCCCGCTCGTCGGTCTCAGCCAGCAACAATGCGAACGTCTCGGCGTCGTAGCGGGCGAGGAGGTCGATCTGACGGAGGCCGCGGCGCAAGCTCGCGACCGCCTCGGTTGCGGGCTGGTCCTTCTCACCGGCCGGTTCCGCAAGAGTGAGGCGGAGGAGCGCCATTGCGAGCGGCGAGCCCCCGCGGCGCGCACGCAGCAGCTCCGCTCCCAACCGGTCGATGAAACGCTCTCGGGACATGAGGCCGGTCGCGGTGTCGAGAGGCTCTCCCCACCGGCGCTGCATCCAGCTGAGGGCCAGGGCGAAGGAGAGGCACACCGCGAACGGCACCGCCAGCAGCGGGGCGTAGAGCTCGCCGCCGAAGACCCTGATGCGGGGGAGTACCCCGATGTCCACCAAGATGTCGAGCGCGATCCCCGCCGTGAGCAGGGCCGAGGTGATGAGCACGGGGAGCGCCCATGGTCGCCGTCCGACAAGCGAAATCTCGATCTGTAACGTGAGGCCCGCGACCAGCAGGAGTGCCGCCTCGCCCGCGTAGAGCCAGAGTTGGAGGTCGGCGATGTCGCGCCACACCAGCGCGAACGCGGCGCCGAGGACGAGCACCGTCTCGATGCCCAGAAAGGCGACAGGCTGGGTCCGTCTTGCGAGCCGCAACGGCACTGAGGGGAAGACGGCAACGCCCGCCATCATGCTGGCGATCGCGAGCCGGTAGGTGGCCGAGTAACCCAGGATGAGGGCCGGGCCCCACGTCGTGTAGGTGAGCAGGAACACGGCGAGCGCCGTCGTCGAGCCCGCGAAGGCGAGGTGCTCGAAGAGGTCACGCTGCCTGGCGAAGAGCAGGAGGTGCATCACAGCGAGCGTGAGGAGCAGGGTCGCCACGGAGTAGGCACCCACGTCGCGCAGTACCTGGCGTTGCAGGAGCGCCTGGTAGACGTCGAGTTCAGGTGGAGGGCCGATGAGGCCGCCGAATCCCGAATCGTTGTATACGTGAACCGAGAGTTCGTTGAGCTGGCCGAGTCGCACGACCTCGCGCGGGATCAGGTAGAAACGGCGTGCGAGCGTCGCCTTGTCGAAATGGGGCGGGAACGACCCCGTGGAGCCGATCCGGCGGCCGTTGAGGAACACTTCGTCGACGTCGCTTACGCGCCCGAGGTCCAGGCCGAGGTCCTGAGCGGCGAGGTTGGACGAGATGACCAGCGAGAGACGGTACCAGGCGTGACCGTCGTAGCCGCGCCATTCCTGCCGCTCCCACGGCCCCGGGACGTGAATGCGCTGCCAGTTTCGGTGCTCACGGAACGGGCTCGCGAACGCTGGGTCGTGGCCGACGCGGAACAGCCACTCGCCTGCAAGGGAAGCCGGAAGCCGGTCGATGAGCTGGGGCGGAGAGTCCTGCCCGGCGGCAACCGCCGCGAAGGCGAGGAGCAGGGCGCCCAGCGGGACGATACGCGCTCTCACCAACCGCCTCCGCACGGGACCGCGACGGCGCCCGGGTATTCGCGTGCAAGCGAGGCCGCGACGGCGATTGCCTTGGCTCGTCCGGCCAACCCCGTCGCCCGCACACGGGTGAGCCCGCCGCCGGCGGGCGCGAAGCGCACCGAGAAGTCTCTGGCCTCCAGGCTGGAACGTGCACGGCGGGCGTTTTCCTCACGGGCAAAAGCCCCAACCTGGACCTCCCAGCACGGTTCGTCGGGCATCCCGTCCCCGACGCGGCGCACCTCGAGGCGCACGGAGATCACTCCCGGGCCGATCGCCCCGAGCCTCTCGGCGGCAGCCCGCGAGAGGTCGAGAATCCGGTCCCGGACGAACGGCCCGCGATCGTTGATCGTGACGTCCGCCTCGCGCCCCGAGTCGAGATTCCTCACCCGCACAACGGTCCCGAACGGCAGCGTGCGGTGGGCAGCGGTCATCGCCCACATATCGTATCGCGGCCCGGACGCCGTCGGGCGGCCGTGGTACGGCTCCCCATACCACGAGGCGAGCCCCTCCTCCACGGTTCCGGCTGCGGCCGGGACCGTCGGGACCTGGACGCGGTGCGGGTGACCGCTGGTCGCACACCCGGCTGTGACGATCGCGAAACCGACCGCGATCGCCCCGGTGGCGAGCCATCGTCGCGGGTCGCTACGCGGACCACGGACCACGGGCCACGGTCCACCGTCTCTCACACCTGCGGCTCCTCGTCGTCCGCCCGAGCGCGGTGCGAAGCGAGCCAAGGCTCGACGCTGTCGGCCAGGAAGTCGCTCACCTGCTCGGGCGCGCGGCCGACGAAACGGCCGGCATCGAGGAGCTCGGCGAGACGCTCAGCATCGAGACGGAACGCCGGGTCGGACGCCACGAGCTCGAGCAGCGGGTTGCGCTCCCCGCCCTCCTTGACCCGGCTGCCCGCCTCCCGCGAGAGCACGCGCAGGCGCTCATGCAGCTTCTGGCGGTCGCCGCCGCGTGCCGCAGCCGCGAGCAGGATCTCCTCGCTCGCCATGAACGGCAGCTCCTCCTCGAGGTTGCGCCGCACCATCGCTGGGTGGACCTCGAGGCCCTCGGCCACCGAACGCCACAGCAACAGGATCGCGTCGGCCGTGAGAAAAGCCTCCGGGAGCGTGAGGCGGCGGTTGGCGGAATCATCAAGCGTGCGCTCGAGCCACTGCGAGGCGGCGGTCCAGGCCGCGTTGGGCTCAAGCGAGATCAGGTAGCGCGCGAGCGAGGTGATGCGCTCGCAGTGCATCGGGTTGCGCTTGTAGGGCATCGCGGACGAGCCGACCTGGCCTTCGCCGAAGGGCTCGTCGAGTTCCTTAAGCCCGGCGAGCAGGCGAATATCGCTCGCGAACTTGTGGGCCGACTGCGCAATCCCGGAGAGGCAGGCGAGAAGGTAGAACTCGGGTTTTCGCGGTGACGTCTGCCCCGTGACCGGATAACTGCCGGGGAAGCCGAACGCGGCCGCAATCCGGCGGTCGAGCTCGCGCACCTTCGACCCGTCGCCGAGGAGCTGGAGGAACGACGCCTGTGTGCCCGTCGTCCCCTTGGCGCCGCGCAGCAACAACCGGGCGCGCTCCGCCTCCAGCCTCTCGAGGTCGCCCAGGAGGTCCGCCAGCCACAGGCACGCCCGCTTGCCCACCGTCGTCGGCTGCGCCGGCTGGAAGTGCGTGTGACCCAGGCAGGGAAGGCCGCGATGCGTACGAGCGAACTCGGCGAGCGCCGCCACAACCGCCGTCGCTCGGCCGATCAGCAGGTCGATCGCCTGCCTGAGAACGACGAGGTCGGCGTTGTCGGTGACGTAGCACGACGTCGCCCCGAGGTGGAGGTAGGGACCAGCCGCCGGCGCGACCTCGGCGAGGGTTCGGATGTGTGCCATCACGTCGTGCCGCGTGTCGCGCTCAATCTCCGACGCGCGGGCGATCTCCGCCTCGGTGGGTTCGAGGTGCGCCTCGAGCTGAGCGAGCGCTTCGGGCGGGATTTCGACCCCGAGATCGCGCTCTGCACGCATCAGCTCCAGCCAGAGGCGTCGCCAGAGGCCGATTCTTGCGGCCTGCGAGAACAGCCGGCGCATCGCAAGCGATGCGTACCGCCCCGTGAGAGGATGCACGAACTCGTCCATACCGTCATTGTGCCACGCCGGCCGACGGTTTCGCGTTTTGACCGGACTCGACGGCCGCAGTCTCTGTGGGCGACACATCGGCTCCTGCCGGGAGCCGATCGTAAGGAACCTGATCGGGAGGTTGCATATTGGTCTAAACTTGAATCATGACCTCGAGATTGTGGGGGTCGCTGCGTCGGAGGATCGTCCTGACGGCCGTCGGCGGCACGCTGCTCGTCACGGTCCTGGTGCTGCTCGGCGCGGGCATCCTGGCCAGGGAGGAAGCGGAAAGCAGCTTCAATCAGACCGCCCGCCTCGTGGCGCTGCTCCTTGCCGAGCGTCTGGAAGAACCGCTGGCAACGGGCGACCGTACCGTGGTTTCACATCTGGCGGCTCAGGAATTGGGCCGGGGCCTTGCCGTGGCGGTCACTGTGTTGGATCGGAACCGTCACGTGATCTCGGCCGAGCCTACGGGCGTGGCCGGAACCCCCGCGATGGCCGTGTGGCCTCTCGACGAGAACCAGCAACACCGCTTCACGTTGGGGGAACTCCCCGTGGACGTGAGGTTTCAGACCGTGCGGCGCGGCGACGAGGTAGTAGGCGGGATCTGGCTGGCCGTGGACCAGCGTCCTCTGGAACAGGCGCTCGCGCGCTACCGGCAGGTCGCCCTCATGTTTGCGCTCGGGGTGCTCGGTCTCTCCGGACTGCTGTCGTGGGTAGCGGCCAGGGGGGCCGTCCTCCCCCTCGAGGAGCTCGGCGAATCGCTGGCGGCAATCGAGCGCGGAGCGTACGGGACCCGCCACCCGGTCTGCGGGTCGGAGGAGATCCAGCGGCTCGCCCTCCGGGTGAACCGGATGGCGGAGCAGCTCGAAAACAACGCGACGAAGCAGAACCGAATCGCGGCCGAATCCGATCGCCAGCTACGGGACCGGACGAGACAGGCCGAACAGGCCAACCGACTCCTGCGGGAAATCGGGCACGAAGACTCGCTCACCCAGCTCCTGAACCGCCTCGGCCTCGAGCGGGAGCTCGATAAGTACCTGTCGCTGTGCCGGCGCAGCGGTCAGCCGCTCGCCGTGATCATGATGGATCTCGATGGCTTCAAGGCGTACAACGACACGTGGGGTCACGCAGCCGGCGATCAAGCGCTCGCCACGGTCGGCTCGGCGCTGCGGGGCCGTGCGCGCGCCTCCGATGTTGTCGGGCGCCTCGGCGGGGACGAGTTCTGCATCCTCATCCCATCCACAAGGCCCGACCGTGCCGTGACCGCTGCCGAGGGGTTCGTCGCGGCGATCGGCGACGCGACCCGCGACCTGCCCCGTCCGGGTGCAAACGCCACCATCGGGGCCAGTGCCGGCGTCGCGTGTTTCCCGGAGGACGGCGAGGAGCGCGCCGAGTTGCTCGCGCGCGCCGACGCCGCGCTGTACCGCGCCAAGGCAGCGGGCAAGGGCAAGGTGTATCGGGCGGCCCCGCCCCTCCCAGACCACCAGATGTGACTTGGCCGGGCCCGGGGCTCCGTACGCGCGCGTTGCAATAGGCTCAACGGCGGCGGTGCGGCTACACCCCATCCGCCGAGACCTTGCTTTCGGTTGAGTGGGAACGGGAGAAATGGAAGACGCAAGACGGGAGAGGCGAGACGGGCTGCGGACCACCGGCCTTGTCTTCGCTCGACCTTCTACGCTCAACCGTCTTTCCTATGCCCCTGATTTCATCGCCTCTGAAGCCTCGAACCTGCGAACCTGCGAACGGTTGTCGCCCCTCTGCTCCTCAGCCCCTCCGCTCCTCTGCTTGTCTCTGCGGACCACTGACCACGGTCTTTCGAAGCCCTGAGCCCTGAGCCCGGTGCCCTGTCATCGCCTTGACTTCCTTGTGGTCGTTCAGCACAATCGCCGTTCTCCATGCGGGCACTCCCCGCGGTGGGCGGAGGCCTTTGTGACACAGCATCAGGCAGCTCGGCGGCCGGTGGCGGTCATCGCCTTCGGGGGCAACGCACTGCTCCGGCCCCAGGACCATGGCACCCAGGAGGAGCAATTCACGCTTACCTGGAAAGCCACGCGCTGGCTCGTGGAGATCATCCATCGCGGCTTTGAGCTGGTGATTGTCCACGGCAACGGGCCGCAGGTCGGGAACATCATGATCCAAGTCGAGGAGGCGGTCACCAAGATCCCCCCCCAGAGCCTGGAAATTTGTGTCGCCCAGACCGAGGGCTCGATGGGGTTCATGCTCCAGAATCAACTGCGCAACCGTCTGAACGAGGAGCAGTTGTCCAAGGAGGTCGTCACGGTCCTCACCGAGGTGGAGGTCTCACGCGACGACGCCGCATTCGAGAACCCCAGCAAGCCGGTCGGACCCTACTTCACGCCCTACCGGGCCAACCTCCTGATGCAGGAGCAAGGGTGGCAGATGGTCGAGGACGCGGGGCGCGGATGGCGCAAGGTGGTCCCGTCACCGCAGCCGAAGCGGATCCTCGATGTGGGCGTGATCAAGCGGCTCATCGAGGGCGGCGCCGTTGTCGTGGCCGCCGGGGGGGGCGGGATCCCGGTCTACCAGGACGTCGGGGGCTACTTCAACGGCGTCGAGGCCGTGATCGACAAGGACTACACCACGTCGCTGCTCGCGCAGGAACTCGACGCGGACCTGTTCATCGTCCTGACCCAGGTCGCACAGGTTGCCGAGAACTTCGGGCGCCCGAACCAGCGCTGGCTCTCCGAGATTCCGGTCGCGAAGGCGAAGGAGATGCTCGAGCACAACCAGTTCCCGCCCGGTTCGATGGGGCCCAAGATCCGCGCCGCCATCGCGTTTGTGGAGAAGACCGGCAAGGAGGTCCTGATTACGGACGCCGAGCACCTGAAGGATGCGCTTGCGCGCAATTCCGGGACGTACATCGTCGCGGACGGCGCAGGCAAGGAGGAGTGAGCATGTTCCGCAGCCCATGGCAGAGGCACAAGGACCTGATTTCCATCCACGACCTGACGGCCGACGAGGTCGAGGCGCTGTTCCAACTCGCGGCTAACGTCAAGGCGAGACCGGACCGCTACCGCACCGCGCTCGCGGGGCAGACGCTGGCCATGATCTTCGAGAAGTCGTCGACCCGCACCCGGGTGTCGTTCGAGGTTGGCATGTACCAGTTGGGCGGCCTCGCGACGTTTCTCTCGAGTCGCGATATCCAGATCGGGCGCGGCGAGACGATCGAGGACACCGCCAAGGTGCTTTCGCGCTACGTCGGCGGCATCATGGCCCGCACCTTCGCGCACTCCACCGTGACGGATCTCGCAAAGTACGCGACGGTCCCCGTCATCAACGGCCTCACCGACCTGCTGCACCCGTGCCAGGCGTTGACGGACTACTTCACGGCCCGGGAGAAGTTCGGAAATACGAAGGGGCTGACGTTCGCCTATATCGGCGACGGCAACAACATGGCGCACTCGCTCATGTTCGGCGGCCCGAAGGTCGGCATGAACGTGCGCGTGGCGAGCCCCGACGGCTACAAGCCGAAGCCGGAGATCGTCGAGATGGCGAAGCAGGACGCGAAGGCGGCCGGCACCGCGATCGAAGTCCTCACCAGGCCGGAGGATGCCGTGCGGGGCGCCCACGTGGTCTACACGGACGTGTTCGCCTCGATGGGCCAGGAGGCCGAGGCGCAGCTTCGCCTCAAGGCATTCGCCGGGTACCAGGTCACGCCGGAGCTGATGGAGACGGCCGACAAGGACGCGGTCTTCATGCACTGCCTCCCGTGCCATCGCGGCGAAGAGGTGCACGCCGACGTGGCCGACGGCCGCTGGTCCGTGATCTTCGACGAGGCCGAGAACCGGCTGCACGTGCAAAAAGCAATCATGTTGGTCCTCATGATGCACCGCCACTAGGTCCTTCGGGCGCCGGCGGCGCGCTCCACGCATCACGTCACCGCCCTGCCTTGGGGCCTGGTCGGTTGCGGTTCGCGGACCCCGGGCCACGGTCTTTGAGGCGGCGCGGCTACCCGCCGTTAACCTCCGCCCTGCCATTGTCGTTCAGGTCTTGTCTCTCAACTCTTCACTCCTAACTCTTCACTCTCAACTTCCTCTGTCGAACCTTCGAACCGTCTTCGCTCCTTCGCTCCTCCGCTCCTCGGCCCGTCGCTCCCGACCACGGACCACGGTTCTGCCACCTTGGCGCGCGCGGATGGCGCGGTCGCGGTGGCGTGCGCTTGAGACCATGGTGTAAATTGGCAAGCCGCTTGCTATCCGTACAGCGGATATGCCCCGGTGCATGCCGGCGCGCTGCCGCGAACCGGGGGCCGGTGGAGATCGGACCAGGAGGTGAGACGTGATCGAGGTCGAAGGCCTGACGAAACGCTTCGTTGACAAGGATGTCGTCGCCAATGTTTCCTTCTTCGTGCCCGAGGGCGAGGTGCTCGGCTTCCTGGGGCCCAACGGCGCGGGCAAGACCACCACGATGCGTATGATCACTGGGTTCCTGCCCGCCACCTCGGGGAGCGTTCGAGTCGCGGGTCTGGACGTGGCCCGCGACCCGCTCGGCGTCCGGGCGCGCATCGGCTATCTGCCGGAAAACGTCGCCCTCTACCCCGAGATGCGGGTCGAAGAGTACCTGCGCTTCCGCGCCGCGGTCGAGGGTATCCCCCACGGCGAGGTCAAGGCGAGGGTTGAGGAGGCCTGCGACCGCTGCATGGTCGGCGACGTCCGCCGCCAGCTGGCCGGCACGCTCTCAAAGGGGTACCGGCAGCGGGTCGGCCTCGCGGGCGCGCTCATCCACAAACCGCCGGTGCTGATCCTGGACGAGCCGACCGTCGGCCTCGACCCGCGCCAGATCGTCAAGATCCGCGAGCTGATCACCGAGCTTGGGCGCGAGCACACGGTGATCCTCTCGACCCATATCCTGCCCGAGGTTGAGCAGGTCTGCCGGCGCGTGCTGATCATCGACGACGGCAAGCTGGTCGCCGACGGTACCCCGCAGCAGCTCCGCAGCGGGTTCTCGGGCGCGGCCGAGATCAACGTCCAGCTCGATGCGCCCGATGCCGAGGCGCGCGCCGCGCTCGAGGCGCTGCCGGGTGCCTCCAACGTGCGCGGCGAAGGTAGCGGCAAATTCCGTCTCGCCGTGGATGGCAGCGCCGACCTGCGGCGGGAGGTGTTCAAGCTCGCCGTGGCCCGGGGCTGGGTCCTTCTGGAGATGGCACAGACCGTGCCGTCGCTCGAGGACGTCTTCCTCCGGCTGACGACGCACGATGCCGAGACCGCCCATGAAGGGCAGCTCGAGGAGGTGGCCAATGCGTAAGCTCTTCGCACTCGTGCAGCGCGAGCTGCTGGCGTACTTCTCCTCGCCGCTCGCATACGTGGTGCTGACTGCGTTCCTGTTCATCAACGGGTACGTCTTCTACCTGATCGTGGCGTTCCTCAACAACCCCAGCGTCCAGGCGATGGCGCCCCTGAAGCTGATGTTCGGCGGCACGATCTTCTTCTGGCTCTACCTGCTGTTCGTCGTGCCGGTGATCACGATGCGCCTTCTCGCGGAGGAGCGCCGGACCGGGACCCTCGAGGTGCTTCTCACCTCGCCAGTCAGCGAGGCCCAGGTCGTGATCGGGAAGTTCCTCGCTGCGTTCGTGTTTTACCTGTTCCTGTGGCTGCCGACCTGGGTGTACGTTGCGATCCTCGCGAGCCACGCCAAGATCGACTTCGGGCCGGTCTGGGCGGGATACCTCGGGATCGCGCTGCTCGGGTCGCTGTTCCTCTCCGTGGGCCTGCTCACCTCAGCCCTGGTCCGCAACCAGATCATCGCGGCGATCCTCGCGTTCGCGGTGCTGGTCGTCGTCTTCTCGCTCGGCCTGGTGGAGAACCTAGTGACCGGGGCGGCGCTGAAGGGCGCCCTCGGTTACATGAATCTCTGGAGTCACATGGACGACTTCGCCAAGGGGATCGTCGACTCCCGCCACGTCGTCTACAACCTGAGCCTGACCGGGCTCTTCCTCTTCCTCGCCACCAAGGCGCTGGAAGCGAGCAAGGGGAGGTAAGCGATGCGCAAACAGACCGTCTTCGCTGCTTCAAGCGCCGGCGCGGGCATCGTCCTGGCCGTGGCCCTGGTCGGCATGCTCAACTGGATCGGCTACCGCCACTACGCACGCAGCGACTGGACCTCTTCGAAGCTCTACACGCTCTCCGAGAAGAGCAAGAACGTCCTCAAGGGGATCGCAACCGACGTTCGGGTGGTCGTCCTCATGACCCCATCGACGCCGCTGTTCTCCGAGACGAAGGAGCTCTTGGACCGCTACAAGGCGGCCTCGCCGAAGATCCAGGTCGAGTACATCGATCCGGAGCGCGACCCTCTCCGCACCAAGACACTCGCGCAGGAGTTCGGCGTGTCGTCTGCGAACACCGTCGTGTTCGCGGCCGCAGGCCGCAAGAAGTACGTGACGTCGGAGCAACTCGCGGACTACGACTACTCAGGGATGCAGATGGGCCAGGCGCCCAAGATGAAGGGGTTCAAGGGTGAGGAGCAGTTCACCTCGGCGATCCTAGGCGTGGTCAACCCGAAGGTGCCGAAGGTGTACTTCGCGACCGGCCACGGCGAGCACGACCCCGACGGGATGGACGGCGACGGCTACTCGCAGCTGAGGGACGCCATCAAGCGCGACAACCTGGACGTGCAGAAGACCTCGCTGCTCTCCGGCTCGATTCCGGCAGACTGTGACCTGCTGGTGATCGCGGGGCCGAGCGCCCCGTTTGCCGACCAGGAGAAGACGGCTCTCAAGGGCTACCTCGACAAGGGTGGGCGCGCGCTCGTCCTGCTCGATCCGGTGCTGGGTGCCCGCAGCCGTCCATCGGGCCTCGAGGACTTCCTCAAGGCGTACGGCGTTCAGGTCAACGAGGACCTCGTGATAGACCCAGGCCGCCGGCTGCCGTTCTTCGACCTGTCCGCGGTGTACGTCAGCGAGTTCCACTCCCACCCGGTTGTTGATGGCATGCAGGGTCTTGCAGTGCTGCTGCCGGTCGCGCGGTCGGTGACCACCGCCACGGCCCCGGGGGCGAGTTCCACGATCCTGCTCACCACCTCGGACCAGGGTTGGGGGCAGCGCAACCTCGCAGTCAACGCCGCGGGCCAACTGGAGCTCAAGAAAGCCCCAGGCGACACGCCGGGGCCTGCCCCTCTCGGAGTGGCCGCGCAGTCGGACAAGGACAAGGAGAACGGCTGGCGCCTCGTGGTGTTCGGCAACTCGGCGTTCGCCGCCAACCAGTACCTCGGAAACGCTGGGAACGCCAACCTCGCGCTCAACGCGGTCGACTGGCTCGCGAAGCAGGAGCAGGCGCTCGGCATCGCACCGCGCTCGCCGGAGCAGGTGCAGCTCTTCCTGTCGGCCGGGCAGATGCAGCGCGTCCTGCTGATCTCCCTGATTGGGCTCCCGGCGTGCGCAATTGCCCTCGGCGTCGCCGTGTGGTGGCGCCGCCGGCGCTAGGAGGTGCGCATGCGAATCGGCCGACTGATCGCTCTGACGCTCGTGGTCGTGGGGCTTGGCGCGTACATCCTGCTCTACGAGCGCCACCAGCCGACGACCGACGAGCGCAAGGAGCAGGCGGACAGGCTCTTCGTCGGGTTCGACCAGGCCAAGGCGAAGAAGGTCGTGGTCACCAACTCCCACGGTACGTTCGAACTCGTCAAGAACAAGGACACATGGGCCCTCAAGGCGCCGCTCGCCGACCAGGCCAACCAGGGCGCGGTCTCGAGCCTGCTGTTTTCGATCTCTGGCCTCAAGGCGGAGCGCACGTTCAAGGCGACCGAGGTCAAGCTCTCCGATTTCGGCCTCGACAAGCCCCCGCTCCGTGTGTCCGTTGAGGACGAGGCGGGCAAGAGCTACACGCTCAAGCTCGGAGGCGAGCTCCCGCTCGGGAACCAGCGCGCCGCGATGATAACCGGCGAGAGCGTCTACCTCGTCAACAAGTACATCGGGAACGACCTCGACAAGGACCTCGCTGCGTGGCGCTCGGACGAACTGGCGCAGGTGTATGCGGGCGACGTCGCGTCAGTGACGGTGGCGTCACCGGCCGGACAACTCGTTCTTGCGCACGCCGGCACGGTGTGGACGATCAGCGCGCCAGCGGCCGATCTCGCGGATCGCGATCGAGCGGACGGCTTCATCGGCGATATCTCTGGCGCCCGCATCAAGGAGTTCGTCGACAGCGCCCCGGACCTCAAGGCGCTCGGCCTCGAGCCGCGCAGGTTCGGGGTGACCATCGTCAAGCGCGACGCCAAGGCCGCCCCGATCGTTCTCGACTTCGGCAACGAGCGCGATGCCAAAGACGGCAAGCAGGTTGCGTGCAGGCGTGGCGAGCGGGTGTTCTGGGTGGACGGGAAGACCGTTTCGCGCCTCGGCGTGCCGTGGCAGGAGTGGCGCTCGACGCAGCTCGTCTCGTTCGACTCGTGGACGGCGGACAAACTCGAGATCGGGGCGGGCACGAGCAAGGCCTCGCTCGATCGGAAGGACGGGATCTGGAAGGCCGGCGCCGCCGAGGTGGATGCGGATGCCGTGAGCCGCCGCCTGACTGGCTTGGCAGACCTTCGGGTCAAGGCGTTCGACCAGCCGAAGCCCTCGGGCGCGCCGATCGGGCGCATCAAGCTCTCCTGCGAGGGCGGGGTCTCCGTCGACGCGACGTTCTACGCTGGAACACCCGACGCGCTGGCTGTCGTGGCCGGCCGGACCGGCGCCCTCTCGGTGGACGCTGCCAAGATCAAGGAGATCCTGGCGGATCCGGCCTCGCTGGCGAAGCCGAAGCCGACACCCACTCCAACCGCGAAGCCCGCCGCGACCGCGAAGCCCGCTGCGACCGCGCCAGTCAAGAAGTAGCGGGAGCTGGGGAGCAGAGGGGCCAAGGACCGTTCGAAGGTTCGAATGTTCCCAGGTTCGAAGGTGCGAAGGAAGAAGTCAAACGGGAGAGGTCAAACGCCAAACGAAAGGCAAGAACCCACCGAACTGAACCGGGCGGTTCCTGCCTTCCCTCTGACCTTTCACTTCACTCGCTTTCTCTGCGCGGCCGGCGTGAGGTCTGAAACGAGTCGGCATCGCCCGGGTCGCACGCCGGCGGAACGCTGCGGGAGGCGTCGGAAACCGCTCTCCTCGGCTTAGCGGCCGTGATCGTGGGTGGGTCTGTCCTCCTTGGCGGTGTCCGGCCCTTCCCGCGTAGCTTCACGGGGTTCATCCCGCTCGTCGTTGTCGCGGAGGTCGGGGTGACGACGCGGGTGCGCCCGGCCCGAGCAGCTCCCTGAAGACCCTCTCGATTTCCGCCCTGCCGGCAGCGACGCCGTCGGAAAGGGCGTCGCCGAAACCGCTCGAGGAGGGCCGAACGCCGATGAAGTGGACCTCGAGATCGGGATGCTCGGCCTTCCAGGCGGTGACGAGCAGCGAGAGCGGCACCGAGTGCGTCGAGTGGCAGGACGAGTCGAGGCGGGAGGGTTGTACGAATCCCCACTCGGAACGTCCGATACCCTCGGCTGCATCAATGAGGATGACGATATCCGCGCGGTGGCGCGAGACGAGGTGAGCGGCGTTCTCGATCGCCACGCCGACCGGAACGGACAGGTAGCCCTCGCTCTCTATCGAGGCGAGGTCCCGCGCCAGCAGGTGACCCACCGCGTCGTCGCCCAGCATCTCGTTGCCGATCCCGAGGACGAGAAGCCGAAGGCCATGCTGCCTGACGCGCACGAGCAGTCGACGCAAGCGTTCGGCCGGAGCGATCGATCGCCTCACCACGGCTTCACTTTACGCTGTTGGGGAATGGCGAAACCGGCAGCGCCCACCGGTTGGGGTGAGCGCTGCAAGAAGCCAGAAGCGCTGGCCATCGAGTTTCGAGCGCGAGTCCCTTTCACTCCTGCACGAGCCTGAGGGCGTCGCGGGAGAAATTGGCGAGCTCGAACTCCGTGTCGAGGAAGATAGCGTCCTTCGGGCAGACCTCCGCGCACCGTTCACAGTGTACGCACCGGTCGAGGTAGAGGATCATTGTGATCTTCTTCTTGGGCTTCGGAGCCGGCTGCCCCTCGATCTGCGGTTCGGTCGAGGGAATCGTCTGGACCTCGATGTGGATGGCGTCCGATGGGCAATCACGCATGCAGACCTTACAGCCGATGCAGTTGTCGGACCTAAACCGCGGGGTGCCGCGGAAGCGCTCAGGCACCTCCGCTTTCTCGAACGGGTAGAAGCGGGTGACCGGCCGACGGTTGAGGTTGCGGAAAAGCTCGGGTACGAGCGCGCCTGCTTTCGTCATGACCTACACCGCTCCCTTCGCCTTGAGAAGAAGCACGATGAGGAACTGCGCGACGCTCCACGGCGCCAGATAGCGCCATGAGAAGCGCACGATCTGGTCGATCCGGATGCGCGCGCAGGCGGCGCGCAGCGTCGACAGCAGGAACACGACCAGCGTGGTTTTGAGAAGCAGGCCCACCACTCCGAGCAACAACCCCGCGACACCGCCTAGGTAACCGCCGAAGACGAGGCCGAGGACGCCGATGCTCGCCTGGTCGCCGCCCTGCGGCAGCGCGCCGAACCCGCCGAGGAACACGCACGCGACGAGCGCCGCGCCGACGTACATGAGGATGTCCTTCTGTAGGCGGAAGATGGCGAGCTTCTTGCCGCTGTACTCGGTGAGCGGGCCGCCCACCACCTCGGTCTCGGCCTCGGGGATGTCGAACGGGACGCGCTCGAGCTTGGCCTGGAGGGCGAGGATCGCCACGACGAAGGCGATCAGCTCGATCGGGATCACCCACCAGTGGCCGGCGACGGTCCACGGGAAGATCGCGATCTTCGAGATCTGCCAGCTGCCCGCGAGAACCGCGGGCGTCAGGACCGCCATGAAGAACGGCACCTCGTAGGCGAAGAGCTGGGTCAGTACGCGGGTGGCGCCGAGCAGGCTGTAGGGGCTCACCGAGAACCACCCCGCAAGGAAGAGCGCGAACGACGGGATGGTGAGCAGGTACAGGACGACGATCAGGTCGCCCTCGAACGAGTTGAACGACCGCAAGTGCCAGACGGGGAGATAGAGCCCCGCCGTGAACACTGCCGCGAGGGAGAGGATTGGCATGAACGCGAAAGCTCGCTGGTCCGCTGCCGCCGGTACGATGTCCTCCTTGGAGAGGAGCTTCACGATGTCGGCGATCGGCTGGAGAATCCCGGCCCACCCGGTGTACATGGGGCCTCGCCGGTTCTGCATCCGCGCGTAGACCTTCCGGTCCAACCACTCCAGGAACGTGGAGAAGCCGGACTGGAAGAGGAATCCCGGGTAGACCAGGATGTACAAGGCGACCTTGAGCGCGTTCATGCCATCCCCCGTTAGAACGAAATCCCCTTGTTCTTCCGGTACCAGTCGATGCCGTGTTGGCGCAGCTCGGCCCAGGTCGTGAGCCGGCGGCCGCGCCTCCGGTCGTTGAGGGCCACCGTCGTCCTGTCGGTGCAGGAGAAGCACGGGTCGATGGAGGCGATGGCGATCGGGATGTCCGCCACCAGCGCCCCGACAACCGACTCGGTTGCGGCCTCGAGGTTCGCCATCGTGGGCGCGCGCACCTTCACCCGCTCCGGCTTCTCGGTGCCGTTGCCGCGGACCCAGTGCACGTCCTCGCCGCGCGGCGCCTCGTAGCGGGAAATTGCCGCCCCAGCGGGGACACGCCGCATCACCTTCTTGACCGCGATCTCGCCCTCGGGTAGGTTCTCGAGGATCTGCCTGACCAGCTTGCAGGACTCGACGATCTCGAAAACCCTGACGAGCACTCGGCCGTAGATGTCGCATTCGTCGGAGGTGATGACCTTGAACTCGAGGTCCGGGTAGGCGCCGTAGGGGTCGTCTCGCCGGATGTCCATGTCCACGCCCGACGCACGCCCGAACGGGCCAACGGCGCACTTCTCGATCGCGCGCTCCTTGGACATTCGGCCGACGCCCCTGATGCGGCCGACGAACGACGGCTCATTGGTGCCGATTCCGGCGTAATACTCGGTGCGGGCGAGAAGCGGTTCGAGCATGGCCAGGATCTTCTTGCGCTGCTCCTCGGTCAGGTCGCGGCGAACCCCGCCGATCGTGTTGATGGCGTAGTTGACGCGGTTCCCGCTGATCTCCTCGAGAATCTCCATCACGATCTCGCGGTCGCGCCAGACCAGCATGAACAGGGTGTCGAACCCGACCTCATGGGCGGCGACCCCTAGCCAGAGCAGATGCGAGTGCAGCCGCTCCAGCTCGCACACCAGCGTCCGCAGGTACAGGCCGCGCTTTGGGACCTCGAGCCCCAGGAGCTTCTCGGTCGCCTGTACGAAGGCTGTGGTGTGCGAGTGCGAGCAAATCCCGCAAATCCGCTCGAGGATGAAGAGACACTGGTAGTAGTTGCGGTCCTCGCACAGCTTCTCGATCCCGCGGTGGTTGTAGCCCATCTGCATCCGGGCGCCGACGATTTCCTCGCCTTGGATGTCGAAGTCGAACTTCGCCGGCTCCTTGAGGAACGGGTGCTGCGGTCCCATCGGCAGATGAATGGTCTCAGGCATTGGGCTCCCCCCCTTCACCCTCAACGGTTGGCTTGGGCAACACGGCGTCTTTCCGGAGGGGGTACACCCCCGCCGGCCAGTCCTCTGGCAGCACCTGGCGGCGCAGATCAGGGTGGCCGACCGGCACGATCCCGAAGAGGTCGTGCAGCTCGCGCTCGTACACCACGGCGCCGGCGATCAGGTTGGCCAGGGTTGGCACCTCGGGCTTGTCCCGGTCCACCTTGACCTGGAGCACGACCACGATCTCCCCCGACATGATGTACGAAAGCAGAAAATGATCGCGCATATCCTCACCTACGATCGTGGTGAGGTGGTGGATTCCGAGTTTGTCTCTGAGGGTCCTGACCGCATCCAGGAGCGCATCGCGCTCGATTCCAACCCAGAAGTAGCGCGGCTCGCTCCGTTTCACCTCCGAGCCCGGGAAGAGCACTTTCAGATCGGTTTCGTAGTCACGGGCTACCATTCTGACCTCCGTTCGTCGCTCACGCTTTGCCGAGGAGCTTGGCGACGCCATCGATGAGCGCCTCCGGCTTGATCGGACAGCCGGGGATGTACGCAGCCACAGGAATAATCTGATCGACGCCCTCCAGGACGTTGTAGCAACCGCGGAAGGCTCCTCCCGAGCAGGCACAGGCTCCGACGGCCACGACTGCTTTCGGCTCGGGCATCTGCTCGTAGATGCGCTTCAGGCGCGGCGCAATCTGCTTGGTCACCGGCCCGCTGCAGAGCAACACATCGGCGTGCCGCGGCGTGGCCTTGAGCTGCACCCCGAAACGCTCCAGGTCGTAGTGCGGCATCAACGCCGCGAGGATCTCGATATCGCACGCATTGCACGCCCCGGAGTTGAAGTGGAGCACCCACGGAGACTTGGTTCGTGCCCACTTGATCAGCTTCTTGAACACGGTAGAACCTCCAACCTAGTCTATGCCACTGTAGGCGATTGCAATCGAGGCTGCGATGATGACCAGGTAGCCGAAAGCCCTGAAAGCGTAGACGCCGGCCGGTACGGTGGCGATGGTGAGGACTGCCACGTGCATGATGGTGAAGAAGATGGCCGCGATGAAGAAGCGCTGGTACCCGAACGAGAACTTGTGGGCCTCGAAGTTCTCGCCGCACGCGTACGGCTCGAGCTTGCCGGCCGACGGTTGCGGTCTGGCTCCGACCATCCGGCCGAACAGGTAGACCAGGTAGGCGAGCCCCAGGCCGATTGCGAAGGCGAGCGGAGGCGAAAGCAGGATGTCGAGGTTCATGGCTCACCCCTTCAGCCGCGAGAGCAGGCGGATGTCGAGCGACGCGTTGGTGCGCTGGCAGATCACAACCAGGGCCAGCATAACCGCCGCGAGGATCGTCTCCACGATGATGAAGGTCACGATCAGGGACTGCGTCAGCCCCATCGCGCCCCGGTACACGCCGGCAGCGAGGAGCATCAAGGTGATGCCCTTGGCCAGAACCTCCACCGAAAGGACGATCCGCAGCAGGTTGCGGACGCCGAGCAGCAGGTACACACCGGTCATGAAGAGCAGCAGACCGGTGAAGAACAACGCCAGAGCGGGCTCACTCATGGTTCCTCCCGGTCGATTTCGCGCGCAAGATCGCCAACAAACCGAACACGCCGACGAGCACCAGGCTGATCTGCCCCAGGATGTCGGTTGTCCGCTGGCCCCAGAACGCCTCCTGGAACGTCAGCGCCTGGACCTGCGTAGCCGGTGTGGGCAGCGCGCCGGCCAGCCAATGGACGAGGAAGTAGGCGAGGCCGGCAAAGAGCGCCAGCATCGGCAGCAGGAACACGGCAGGCAGCTTGGCCTCCGTCTTCTGGTCCGAGTCCATGGTTAGGGAGACGGTGGACACGAAGAGCACCGTGATCAGGCCGGCACACACCGAGAGCTCGAACGCCGCGGCGATGTTGGCTCCGAATTGGAACAGCACGATGGAGAGAAGCACGCTGGCCGCAGCGAGTGAGGCGGCGGCGTAGAGGAGATCGCGCAAGACCCCGAGGAGAACAACCGATAGGACCAGCAGCGCGAGGCAGCCTATGAGAAGTGTCATCTTCAGTTCCCTCCCAGGAGCACCCGCGCGGCCGGCTCGATGAGGCCGCGCAACACCTGGTTGAAGAACACGCCGACCAGGAGGCACCCTGCCGCCAGGCAGATCACGGAGAACGACATCGCCGCCGGCGCCTCCTTGATATCCCGCCAGCGCTCGTTCAGCTTGCCGAAGAAGACGCGCCGCTGCAGGAGCAGGAAGTAACCCAGGGTGAAGATGCTGAACGATACGGTGAGCACAGCGATTACGTAGTTCTTGGCAGCCAGGGCTCCCAGCACGATGAACAGCTTGCTCCAGAACCCGTTGAACGGGGGGATGCCGGCGATCGACAGGGTGCCGAAGGTGCTCGTTACGCTCGTGATGGGCATGCGGTTCTCGAGGCCGCCCATCTCCCGGATGTCGCGAGTGCCGGTGCGGAACTGCACGGCACCGCTGTTCAGGAAGAGGAGGCTCTTGAAGAGAGCGTGGTTCACGACGTGGAAGAGCGCCCCGACGATGCCGAGCCAGTTTCCGAGGCCGAGGCCGATCATGATGTAGCCGATCTGGCTGATCGAGGAGTACGCGAGCATCCTCTTCATGTCGGTCTGGAAGTAAGCGAGGATCGCGCCCGCCGCCATTGACGCGACGCCGAACACCAGAAAAACCTTGAGCACCTGGGAGGGCGCCGCGTAGATCCCGAAGAAGATCCTGGTCAGCGCGTAGACCCCCGCCACCTTGATCACGACGCCGGACAGCATCGCCGAGATCGGCGCGGGGGCCGACGGGTGTGCGTCCGGGAGCCAGGCGTGGAACGGCACGACGGCGGCCTTCAGGCCGAACCCGGCGAAGAACAGCGCTGCTGCGAAGAGGAACAGCGGGTTCGGGCCGCCCGAAAGCACCGCCTTGAGCTCCGCGAACGAAAGCGTTCCGGTCGAGGCGAAGATCAGCGAGATGGCGATGAGGATCATGCCGGTGGCGACTGCCGACAGCAGCAGGTACTTGAGCGCCGACTCGATGCCGTCGAATTCCAGGTTGTAGGCGACCAGCACGTAGGAGCTGATCGACGCGACCTCCAGGAATACGTAGAGCGAGAAGAGGTCGCGCACCAGGACCACGCCGTTGAGGCCGAACACCAGGAGCATCAGCAGGGCGTAGAACTTGGCTCTCCCGCTGTAGTGCCCGATGTAATCGATCGAGTAGACGGTGCAGAAGAAGCCGACCACGCTGATGACGACGAGGAAAAGGAGCGACAGGCCGTCAACCGCGAAGTTGGTGCCGAGAACCTGGAGCGTGGCAGGCGTGCCGGCATGCGGAACGAGCGCCAGACAGCTTGCCAGCACGGCCAGGCCTACCGCTCCAGCCAGGGCATCGGCGGCGCGTCGCCCGAGCTTGGAGACCCACGGCATCACCAGCGCCCCGACCAGCGGGAGAAGGAGAATGGAGCCGACGTACGCTTCCATGGCCGACCTCACAGGAACACCAGCGTGAGGACCGCGATAAGACCAATCACGGCCCAGCCCAGGTAGTTGCTGTAGACACCGTTGTGGATGGCCGAGAGCGTGTGGCGCGAGAGCGAGCGCCCCCAGCCGATGATCGCGTCGGTGACCGTGTCGATGAGCCGCTCGAAATAGCGGAACACAAGGTGCGAGACGAACTCGACGGTCTTCAGGCCGATCTCGTACGCGTCGAACTTCTTCTCCGCCGCCATCGCGAGGCCGGCGCCGAGCACCGGCGAGTTGCGCAGGCCGTCGAACGTTGCGGCGGCCGACGCGGCGCGGCCGCGCGCGGCGAGGTAGAGCATAAACCCCAGCAGGTAGATGGCGAGCGAGGCCATCGTCAGTGGCGCCACATGCCATGCCGCGCCGATCCAGCCGGCGTTCTCGAAGTGCAGGTGCGTGGCGAACGCATCCGCACCGGCTGTGAAGATCAGGCCGGTGAGGAACGCGACGATCCCGAGGGCCACCACCGGCAGCCACTCCGCCGCGGCGGTCGAGCTGGCAGGCTTGTCGGTGCGGCCGAGGACCACGGCCAGGAGCTTGCAGAACACCGCGATGTTGATGATTGCGGCGATTGCCAGCAGGGCCAGGACAAACGCGTGGCCGCCGCTCAGCAGGCCGTCGAAGATGAGCTCCTTCGCCATGAAGCCGCCGGTCGGCGGCAGCGAGATCGCGGCGACGAAGGCAAGGGCGAAGCCGAGTCCGAGGGCGGGCATCGTCCGCCCGCTGCCATGCACGTCTTCCAGCGAGGCGCTCCCAGCCTTCTCCTCAAACGCGCCGGCGGCGAAGAACATCCCGGACTTGTAGCTGGCGTGGGTGAGCATGTAGAACAGCGCTCCCGCGATCCCGAGCGCCTCCGAGGTCGCCATCCCGGCGATCATGAATCCGACCGGCGAGATGGCGGTGAGCGCGAGGGCCCGCTTGAGGTTCCTCTCGACCAGCGCCGGCGCGATCACCACGAACGCCGTGACGACGGCGAACGCCAGCATCACGCCTCGAGCGGCGTCGCTCAGCACGAACATCCGGGTGGTGAGGGTGAAGAGGAACGAGATCCCGAGCACCTTCTCGAGCGAGGCCGGGAGGGCGGCGAACCCCGCGGCCGGCATGACCTCGGCTGCCTCGGGGATCCAGGTGTGGAACGGGAACATCCCCGCCTTGGCGCCGGCGCCGAGGAAGATCAGCGCGAACGCCACGAGCGCGGTCTTGGAGGAGCCCACCGCCAGCGGGGTGCCGAACGTGGCGTTGCCGCCGAGCGCGAGGTACGTCACCAGGCCGAGGATCATCAGGAAGTCGCTCGCCCCGCCGATGATGAGCGCCTTCTGGGCGATCCGCTCGGCGCCCTCGCCGCCCGAGTGAATGGCCCCGTACAGCGCCACCAGGAACATCTCCCAGAAGATCAGGAGCATGAGGACGTTGTTGGCGGCGACCACGCCCCAGGCGCTGGCAAAGGCGACCAGGAGCGAGCCCGCGAGGAGGGCCGGTCGCTTGGCGCGCGGTAGCGCCCTGAGAGCGTAGATGCCGCTCGTCACCTGGAAGAGGACGACGAATCCGAGCAGCAGGCGCTGCCAGGGATCGGCGCCGAACTCGAGGCGGAACGGGCCCACCCATGGCTCGGAGATCGCCGCCGAAGAGGACGTCGCAAAGAAGAACACGGCGTCGAGGACCGCCGCGGCGAGCGGCACGGCGGCGAGCGCCCGGAGGTTCCTGCGGAGCGCCGGCACGAGGGCCGCGAGCGCGAGCGGCACGAGGACGGGGAGGAGGAGCGTCGTCATGGCTACCTCGCAAGCGCCGTCGCGGCGGAGATCGCGCGCTGCGAGTCCGCCGCCGAGGCGAGACCGTACGGCATGGGCAGCACCAGGGTGACCAGGATCGCGAGCACGGCCAGCACCGCGACGACGGCGACCATCACAGGCGAGCCCTCGCGGTGCGACTCACCTCGCGGGGCGCCCAGGAACACGACGTGGAAGCTCTTCAACATGTACAGCAGCGTCAGGACGGCGGTCAGGATGGCGAGGCCCGCGATCACCGTGTAGCCGCCCTCGACGAGGCCGGAAACGACGAACCACTTGCAGAAGAACCCGGCCATCGGCGGGATGCCGGCGATCGAAAGGGCGCACACGACGTACGCCGACGCGGTCACGGGCATCTTCCGGAAGAGGCCGCCCATCTTCGTCATGTCCTTGGTGTGCGTGCCGTGCTCGATGATCCCGGCGCAGAGGAACAGGCCGCCCTTGGCGATCCCGTGCGCCAGGATGTAGAGGAGCGAGCCGATGTACCCGGTCCTGGTGAACGCGAACAGCCCCAGGAAGGTGTACCCGATCTGGCTCACGGTCGAGTACGCCAGCAGGCGCTTGATGTTCGTCTCCTGCAACGCCGCACAAGCCGAGACGAACGCGCTCGCCAGGGCCGCGATCAGCAGCCACTTGTGCCACGCCTCGGGGATCACCATCCCGTTGCAGAACAGCCGGGCAAACCCGTACAGCCCGATCTTTACCAGGATCGCCGCGTGCAGCAGCGAGGTGATCGTTGACGGGGCGACCCCCGCGTCAGGCAACCAGGTATGGAGCGGAACGGTGGCGCTCTTGGAGAACACGCCGGCCATGATGAGGACGAGGGCCACGCCCCCGATCGCCTTGCCACGGAGCTCGGTGATCTCGAAGGTGCCGTACTGGGCGTACACGAGGGCGAAGCCGAGCAGCATGAAAACGGCGCCCCCGAACGTCACGAGGAACGCCTTGTCCGCCTTCCAGATGTAGTCCGGCTCGCGGAAGTAACCGATCAGGCGCCAGCACGCGAGCGCCGAAATCTCCCAGAAGAGGTAGAGAAAGATGATATTCGTCGAGAAGACGAGCCCCATCATCGCGCCGAGGAACAGGGTGACTATGAAGTAGTACTCGCTCTCGTGCTCCGTGTGCTCGATGTACCCCAGCGAGTAGATCGCGATCAGCGTCGCGAGCAGCGAGGAGGCGAACGCCATGAAGACCGAGAGGGCGTCCAGCGTCAGGGAAAGGCTCACCATCGGCGCGTAGATCGGGATGTGCCAGGTCAGCGGGACGCCGCCCTGGGCTTGGCCGAGCAGCGTCCACGTCAGCACGTTGGCCGCGCCGATGAGGGCCACGGCCACGTATCCGGTGAGCCTGCTCCTGCCGGTCCAACCGAGCAGCGGGATGAGGAAGGAACCCAGCAAGGGGAGCCCGATGATGGCAAGCACGGTAGTCTGGTTGTCCATAAGTCACGCCTCACAAGGTGATTGGCTCGCGGAGCGGAGGGTATGGTGGGGCATCGATCAGCCGGCGGGGATTTTAGAGGATAGAACTCTCTTTCACAAGAGCCTGTGTCAAGGCCAATGGCGGGCTAAAGACTGAATCTCAAGAGCCAAATCGGCTCGCTGGAAGGCTCGGATATCAGCAGCCGCTGCGGCCAGGACGGCTCAGCCCGTCGTCCGCCACCATCACGGCATCGTTCGGCAGCTCGAACGTCCTCTGTAGCGACCTCACCGTCGCAGCGAGATCCGCGCCGTCAACCATGCACGCGATGCTGGAGAGCGAGGTGCTGATGGCGAGGATATTCACGCCTTCCTTCGCGATCGCCGCGCACGCCGCTGCGGCACACCCGGGGCGCTCTCGGAAGTGGGGCCCGTGGACGGCGGCTACTGCGACGCCCCGCCGCTGGACGACGCGCTGCGCGTGGATCTTGTCGGCGAGCTGGCCGAGCGCGTCGAGCGCCTGGTCGAGGTCGCGCTCACGCACGCACAGGGCGATGTGGGAGGTCCCACTGGGATCGGTCAGCTCGACCACGAACGGCGTGTTGATCTCGCGCTCGGAGAGGCTGGCGAGCACTGTGCCGGCCAAGCCCGGGCGGTCGGGCATCGCGATCAGTCCGACCTCCGCCAGGCCGCGGAACTCGATAATCCCGGTGGCTCTCAAAGGCAGGCCTGCACCCGCGGCCGTCATGTGTTGATTGTAACCGTTCCCGGGTGCACCGCGTCAGGCTGCTCATGGCTGTTTCATTCGGCCGTCCAGGGCGTTCACTCGTGCTGCCGGAGCGCGCCTCGGGAAACCGTGACGTCCCGTGCGGGACGGTCTCGTGCCGGCCGCCGGCATCACGCGCATGGCCCGGGCAGTCTCACCGCCCGATGGAACATTCCTCGTTTCTTCTTGAGAAACATGCCGTTCAGACCATAAATGTCTATGGGAAGAGCCGAGGCCGATCGCCTGTTCCCCTGTCGGAGCGCGAGTGCAACGACGGGGTGCCGGTCCGTCCGGTGGAGGTGGCAAACGGATCCCATGAGAGCAAGAAAACCCGCAAGCGCGGGAGGTTTGGAGCCGGGCGGGAAGAGGGCGGGGCACAGACCCGGGAGGCTCATCCTGTTCGAGCCAATCGGAGAAAGCCGGCAAGATGCCACGGCTGGTGTGGGGCCGCGCTTCGTCGGTCCGGGCCGAATGGTTGCTGTAGCAACGTTCGTATGATAAAAGGACCGGGGGCGAATTCCACACTTCCCGCTCCGCGATTCGGAGGCAGGAGAGAATGAGCAGTGTTGAAAGACCAAGCATCCATTCTCACGACCAGGCCGATCCGGCCGATGGTCTCTTTTCCGCTTCGAGCACCGTGAAGAGGCACCGCCGGTGGCCATGGCTGGTGGCGTTGATCGTCGTTGCCGTCGTGGCCTTCCTCGTCTTCTTCCGTTCCTCGCTCGGGCAGTCGAACAGCGCGCGGGCCGGCAAGCAGGCCGCTCCGAGGGCGGTTCCGGTTGTAGGCGCGACCGCCAGAGTCGGCGACCTCGGGGTGTACCAGAACGGGCTGGGCACCGTGACGCCGATCAAGACGGTCACGGTTCACAGCCGGGTGGACGGGGAGCTCGACAGCGTCGCGTACCGCGAGGGCCAGTTGGTCCGTGAAGGCGATCTGCTCGCACAGCTCGACCCCCGACCTTTCGAGGTCCAGCTCCATCAGGCGGAAGCGCAGCTCGCCAAGGACGAGGCCACGCTCAAGAATGCCAGGATCGATCTTGAGCGCTACAAGGCCCTGATCGCCCAGGACTCCATCCCCCGCCAGCAACTCGACACCCAGGCCGCGACCGTGGACCAGGACGAGGCCGCCATCAAGAGCGACCAGGCGCAGATCGAGAGCGCGAGGCTGAACCTGACCTACGGCCGAATCACGGCGCCGATCTCCGGAATTGTCGGCCTTCGCCTGGTTGATCCGGGTAATATCGTGCGCGCAAGCGATCAGAACGGGCTTCTCGTGATCACGCAGCAGCAGCCGATCGCGGTGATCTTCACGATCGCGGCCGACCACCTCCAGGCAGTGCTGCAGCAGAGAAAGGCCGGGCACGAACTCGTCGTTGAGGCATGGGACCGCGACTTCAAGCACAAGCTCGCCACCGGTTTCCTTCTCGCAATCGACAACCAGATCGATCAGTCGACCGGCACGGTCCGGATGAAGGCGCAGTTTCCCAACGAGAACTACGCGCTCTACCCGAACCAGTTCGTGAACGCGCGGCTGCTCGTCGACACGCTCCACCAGACCGTCCTCGTCCCAACCGCCGCGATCCAGCGCAGCCCGCAGTCGACGTACGTCTACGTAGTCAAGCCGGACTCCACAGTTGAGTTGCGCACGGTGGATCTGCAGCTGACCGAAGGCGACGACACCTCGGTGCGCAAGGGTCTTTCCTCCGGAGAGGTCGTCGTCATCGACGGCATGGACAAGCTCCAGCCCGGCACGCTCGTCGTCCTGGCCAAATCGGGCGGCGCCCCGCAGCGGAACCCATGAACCTCTCACGCCCGTTCATCCAGCGGCCGATCGCGACTTCGCTGTTGATGGCGGCGATCCTGATCGCCGGCGCCATCGGGTTCAAGCTCCTCCCGGTCTCGGCGCTTCCCCAGGTCGACTACCCCACCATTCAGATCGTGACGTTCTACCCGGGCGCGAGTCCGGACGTGATGGCGTCGGCCGTCACGGCCCCGCTCGAGCGCCAGTTTGGGCAGATGCCGGGGCTCAACCAGATGACGTCGAGCAGTTCGGCTGGAAGCTCTGTAATCACGCTCCAGTTCGTGCTGGACCTCAACATCGACGTGGCGGAGCAGGAGGTCCAGGCGGCGATCAACGCGGCGGGGACCTACCTCCCGGCCGACCTGCCGAACCCGCCCATCTACAGCAAGATCAACCCGGCGGACGCGCCGATCCTGACGCTCGCGCTCACATCCGAGACGCTCCCGCTTTCCAAGGTCGAGGACTTTGCCGACACGCGGTTCGCCCAGAAGATCTCGCAGCTCCCCGGCGTCGGCCTCGTCAGCATCAGCGGTGGCCAGAAGCCCGCGATTCGCGTTCAGGTGAACCCGACCGCGCTCTCCTCCTTCGGACTGAGGATGGAGGACGTGCGGACCGCGATCGCGCAGGCGAACGTCAACCAGGCCAAAGGCGCGTTCGACGGGAAGAGCCAGTCCTACTCGATCTGGGCCAACGACCAGGTCCTTACGAGCGACCAGTACCGGTCGCTGGTCGTCGCCTACCGGAACGGTGCGCCGGTGCGACTGTCCGACGTCGCCAAAGTGGTCGACGGCATCGAAAACGTGAAGCAGGCGGCCTGGATGAACCTGACGCCGGCCGTCATCCTCAACATCCAACGGCAGCCCGGCGCCAACATCATCGCGGTCGTCGACCGGGTCAAGGCGCTGCTGCCGCAGCTCCGCGCCTCGCTTCCGTCGGCCATCAAGGTCTCGATCCTCACTGACCGCACCACGACGATCCGCGCCTCCGTCCACGACGTCGAGTTCGAGCTCATGCTCACGATCGGCCTCGTGGTGATGGTCATCTTCCTCTTCCTGCGCACGACCGCGGGCACGGTGATCCCGAGCGTGGCGGTGCCGCTGTCGCTGGTGGGGACCTTCGGGGTGATGTACCTGCTCGGATACAGCCTCAACAACCTCACCCTGATGGCGCTGACGATCTCGACCGGCTTCGTCGTCGACGATGCGATTGTGATGATCGAGAATATCTCCCGCTACATCGAGGAGGGTGTTCCGCCGCTGGAGGCGGCGCTCAAGGGATCGGCGCAGATCGGCTTCACCATTCTGTCCTTGACCGTGTCGCTGATCGCGGTGCTGATCCCGCTCCTGTTCATGGGCGACGTCGTGGGCCGGCTGTTCCGCGAGTTCGCCGTCACGCTGTCGGTGACGATCCTGATCTCCGCCGTGGTGTCGCTTACGCTGACGCCGATGATGTCCGCCAAGCTGCTACGCGTGAAACGGGAGGAGGAGCAGACCCGCTTCTACCGCAGCTCGCAGCGCGCGTGGGACTCCGTGATTGCGTTCTACGGCCGGACGCTCTCGTGGGTGCTCAAGCACCAGCCGGCGACGCTGCTCATCGCGGTCGCGACCCTGGTCTCGACGATCCTGCTCTACGTGGTCATCCCGAAGGGGTTCTTCCCCGTGCAGGACACCGGGGTGATCCTGGGCATCTCGGAGGCCTCGCAGACGATCTCGTTCCCCGCCATGGCCGATCGCCAGCAGGCGCTCGCGCGAGTGATCCTCAAGGACCCCGGCGTGGAGAGCATCTCGTCGTTCATCGGCATCGACGGCACCAACACGACGATGAACAGCGGGCGCATCCAGATCAACCTGAAGGCGCTCGAGGAACGGAAGGCGGACGCCGGCGAGATCATCCGCCGCCTCCAGCCCGAGCTCGCTCAGGTCGAGGGCATAACGCTGTTCATGCAGCCGGTCCAGGACCTGACGGTCGAGGACAGGGTCAGTCGGACGCAGTACCAGTACACCCTCGAGGACCCCGACGGGCGCGAGCTGGCGCAGTGGGCGCCGCGCTTCGTCAGCCGGCTTCAGCAACTCGCTGAGCTACGCGACGTGGCGAGCGATCAGCAGAGCACCGGCCTCGAGGCTCGCCTCATTCTCGACCGGACCACGGCGTCGCGGCTGGGCATCACCCCGACGGACCTCGACAACGCGCTCTACGACTCGTTCGGCCAGCGGCAGATCTCGACCATGTTCACGGAGTTGAACCAGTATCGGGTCGTGCTCGAGTCGCAGACCGGTTTCCAGCAGGGTCCCGCGGATCTCAATAGTGTCTTCCTGCGCTCGGCGCAAGGGGGCTCGGTGCCGCTGGGTGCGTTCTCTTCGATCGAGACCGCCAACGCCCCGCTCGTCGTCAACCATCAGGGGCAGTTTCCCGTCGTGACCGTTTCGTTCAACCTCGCCCCCAGCGCCTCGCTGGGTGAAGCCGTGAAGGTGATCGACAAGGTCGGTAAGGAGGTCGGTCTGCCGGCGAGCATCCAGACTGCGTTCCAGGGGACCGCGCAGGCATTTCGGGCATCGCTCGTCAACACACCGTTCCTCATCCTCGCGGCGATCGTCACCGTCTACATCCTGCTCGGCGTGCTTTACGAGAGCTACATCCACCCGATCACGATCCTCTCCACGCTGCCTTCCGCCGGCGTCGGCGCGCTGCTGTCGCTGATGCTGTTCCGCACGGATTTCTCGGTCATCGCCCTGATCGGCATCATCCTGTTGATCGGCATCGTCGAGAAGAACGCGATCATGATGATCGACTTCGCCCTCGACGCGCAGCGCAAAGAGAAGAAACCTCCGGGCGAGGCGATCTACTCGGCCGCTCTCCTGCGGTTCCGTCCGATCCTGATGACGACTATGGCGGCGTTGCTTGCCGGCGTGCCCCTGGCGGTCGGCTGGGGAATCGGATCGGAGCTGCGGCGTCCGCTCGGCATCGCGATCGTCGGCGGACTGATCTTCAGCCAGATGCTGACCCTGTACACGACCCCGGTCATTTACCTCGCGTTCGACCGCCTCGCGCGCCGCGTCTCCCGGCGCCGCGCCACCGCGGCGTCGGTCGGCGCCGACGACTCGGAGACCGGTGCGTGAAGTTTTCCTCGCTCTCGTCGCCGTTCATCCACAGGCCGGTCGCAACAACGCTGATGATCGTCGGCATCGCGCTCGCCGGCGCGATCGGTTACCGGTTCCTACCGGTGTCGCCGCTGCCACAGGTGGAATTTCCCACCATCAGCGTCTCGGCCGGCCTGCCGGGCGCGAGCCCGGAGACGATGGCCTCGTCGGTTGCGACGCCGCTCGAGCGTCAATTCGGGCGCGTGGCCGGCGTCACCGAGATGACCTCGTCGAGCTCGCTGGGGTCGACGAACATCACGCTGCAATTCGACCTGAACCGCAACATCGATGCCGCGGCGCGCGACGTCCAGGCGGCGATCAACGCGGCGCGCGGCCAACTCCCCGCCAACCTGCCGAACAACCCATGGTACCGGAAGGTCAATCCGGCCGACGCGCCGATCATGCTGCTCGCGCTCACGTCCGACCTCGTAGGGCGCCCGCGCATGTACGACATCGGTTCCACGATCCTCCAACAGAAACTCGCGCAGGTCCAGGGCGTGGGGCAAGTGATCGTCGGCGGGGGAGCGCTCCCCGCGGTCCGGGTGGATCTGAACCCGACCGCGCTCAACAACACCGGGCTCGCGCTCGAGAACGTCCGCACTGCGATCGCTTCCGCCAACGCGAACCGCCCAAAGGGCGAGGTTGGCGATGTCAACAGGGTCTGGTCGCTCTCGACCACCGACCAACTGCTCAAGGCGGCCGAGTACCAGCAACTGGTGGTCAGCTACCACAACGGCGCAGCCGTCCGCCTGTCCGACGTCGCCGACGTCACCGATTCGGTCGAAGACGTCCGAACCATGGGACTGTCGAACGGCAAGCCGGCGATCATCATCATCGTGTTCCGCCAGCCGGGCGCCAACATCATCGAGACCGTGGATGGCGTGCGCGCGGTGCTACCGCAGCTCCAGGCCTCGATCCCCCCCTCGATCAAGCTCGACGTGCTGATCGACGCCACCGCGACCATCCGCGCGTCGGTCCGCGACGTGGAGATCACGCTGTGCATCGCGATCGCTCTCGTGATCCTCGTGGTATTCGTCTTCCTCCGCAGCGTGCGCTCGACGTTCATCCCCAGCGTCGCGGTTCCGATCTCGCTGGTAGGCACGTTCGGGGTCATGTACCTGCTCGGCTACAGCATCGACAACCTCTCGCTGATGGCTCTCACCGTTGCGACCGGTTTCGTCGTTGATGACGCCATCGTCGTGATCGAGAACATCACGCGGCACCTCGAAGCGGGGATGCAGCCGATGGAGGCCGCGCTGTTGGGCGCCAAGGAGATCGGCTTCACGGTCATCTCGATCAGCCTCTCGCTGATCGCGGTGTTCATTCCGATCCTGCTCATGGGCGGGATCGTCGGGAGACTGTTCCGCGAGTTCGCGGTCACGCTGTCGGTGGCCATCGCCGTCTCGCTGGTGATCTCCCTGACGGCGACGCCGATGATGTGCGCGACGTTGCTGCGTCCGCACGACCAGGAGAAGCGAGGTCGCTTCTACCGGGCGAGCGAACGGGGGTTCACCTGGATCGTCGGCCGTTACGAGAAGTCGTTGAGCTGGGTGCTCCGGCACCAGCCGCTGACGTTGGCGGTAACGCTCGGCACCATGGTCGCGACGGTCATCCTGTACGCGGTGGTCCCCAAGGGCTTCTTCCCGCAGCAGGACACCGGACGGATGAACGGGCAGATCGTCGCCGATCAGGACACTTCGTTCCAGGCGATGCAGGCCAAGCTCGGCGAATTCGTCACCACGATGGTGCAGGACCCGGCGGTGGACAGCGCCAACGGATTTCTCGGCGGAACGGTGAACACCGGCCGGGTGTTCGTCGGCCTGAAAGACCGGGCAAAGCGCAACGTGACTGCCGACCAGGTCATCGCGAGGTTGCGCGGGAAGCTCGCACGCGTACCCGGAGCGACCCTCTACCTTCAATCGGTCCAAGACATCCGCGTCGGCGGACGGATGTCCGCTACGCAGTACCAGTACACGCTGCAGGGCGACAACTCGGACGAGCTGTTCCAGTGGGCGCCGCGCGTTTTCAACCGGCTCCGGACGCTGAAGGAACTCGCCGACCTCAATAGCGATCAGCAGGACAGGGGCCTTCAGGCCGCGCTCACGATCGATCGCGCCACCGCGTCGCGGCTCGGCATCAGCGCCCAGATGCTCGACAACACGCTTTACGACGCCTTCGGCCAGCGGCAGGTGTCAACCATGTACACGGAACTCAATCAGTACCACGTGATCATGGAGGTTGCGCCGCAGTTCTGGCAGAACCCGGAAGGGTTGAAGTACATCTATCTTCCCGCCAGCGACGGGAGCATGGTGCCGCTCGCCGCGTTCACGCGGTACGTACCGAATACCGCGCCGCTCCAGGTCAACCACCAGGGGCAGTTCCCTGCGGTCACGCTCTCGTTCAACCTCCCGCTCGGTGTTTCGCTGGGCACCGCGGTCGATGCGGTCCAGCGCGCCCAGGCGGAGATGCGGCTCCCCGCGACCATTCGGGGCAGCTTCCAGGGAACGGCACAGGCGTTCCAGGCTTCGCTGGCCAGCGAGCCCTTGCTGATCGCGGCGGCGCTCCTGGCGGTCTACATCGTGCTCGGCGTGCTGTACGAGAGCCTGATCCACCCGGTGACGATCATCTCGACGTTGCCCTCCGCCGGTGTCGGCGCGCTGCTCGCCTTGCTCGTGTTCCGGACCGAGCTGTCGGTGATCGCTCTGATCGGCATCATCCTGCTGATCGGCATCGTGAAGAAGAACGCGATCCTGATGATCGACTTCGCGATCGATGCCGAGCGCAACGAGGGGAAGTCCCCGGAGGAGGCGATCTTCCAGGCGTGTCTGCTCCGGTTCAGGCCCATCACCATGACCACGATGGCCGCGCTGCTGGGCGGTCTGCCGCTCGCGATAGGCGGGGGCACCGGGTCGGAGCTGCGCCGGCCGCTCGGCATCGCCATCGTCGGCGGCCTGATCTTCAGCCAGATGCTGACGCTGTTCACCACGCCGGTCGTCTACCTGTATCTGGACCGGTTCCGGCTCCGGTTGGGGCTGCTCCGACGCGGATTGGTGCGGAAACCGGCGCGCGCCATGGAGGAGACGTGATACAACGAGTTCTTCCGAGCATTCCTCATGCCGCGGCCTGGACCAACACCCGGGCCGCCGCTGCCCCACGCATCGGGTTCGTCGGCTTCCGTAGCAGGTTTCTCCGTCGAACGTTCTTGCCGTTGATGGTGGTCTTTTCCGCGACCTGCGCAGTCGGTCCGAACTACGTGCGGCCGACGGCGCCCGTACCGCCGAAGTACAAAGAGCTTCCGCCCTCCCAGGCAACCACGACCGGCCAGTGGAAGGAGGCGCAACCGAGTGACGCCGCGCAGCGGGGAAAGTGGTGGGAACTGTTTCGCGAGCCCGAGCTGAACGGTCTCGAGGAGCAGGTCGCGATCTCAAACCAGAGCATCGCCCAGGCCGAGGCGCAGTTCCGCGGGGCGCGCGCGCTTGCGCGGGTCGCCCGAGCGAGCCTGTTCCCCAGCCTCGGCGTGGGTGCCTCGGTGACACGTTCGAGTGGTGTGGTCCAGAGCTCGCCGAAGCCGACGAGCGGCCCTCCCCCGACCGTCATGGCCTATGCGGTGCCGGTCGATCTCGCCTGGGAGGCGGACGTGTTCGGCGGCATTCGACGCAACCTGGAGGCCGGCGTCGCGAGCGCACAGGCGAGCGCCGCGCAACTCGAGGCGGTGCGGCTCGCGATCCAGGCCGAGCTGGCCGTGGACTACTTCGCGCTCCGCGGCGTCGACGGGCAGCGCCAGCTGCTCGACTCGACGGTTGCCGGCTATCAGGCCGCGCTGCAGCTCACCGAGAACCAGTACAAGCAGGGCGTCGTTTCGGGTGTGGACGTGGCCCAGGCGCAGACGCAGCTCGAGACGACCCGCGCTCAGGCGACGGACCTCGGCGTCAGTCGCGCTCAGCTCGAACACGCCATAGCCGTCCTGGTCGGCAAGCCTCCGGGCGATTTTTCCCTGCAAGCAGGGCCTATCCGCGTCGTACCAGTGCAGGTCCCGGTGGGGGTTCCTTCCGAGCTTCTCGAGCGGCGGCCCGACATCGCGGCCGCAGAGCGGCTGGCCGCGGCAGCGAACGCACAGATCGGCGTGGCCAAGGCGGCATATTTCCCGACGTTCACATTGGCGGCAAGCGGGGGCTACGGGAACTCGACTCTCTCGAACTTCTTCTCGCTGCCGAATCGGTTCTGGTCGCTCGGACCTGCGCTGCTCGAGACGTTGTTCGACGGCGGTAGGCGCCGGGCCCTGAGTGAGCAGGCGTGGGCGTCCTACGACGCCGCAGTCGCGGTGTATCGGGAGAGCGTGCTAACGGCGTTCCAGGACGTGGAGGACAACCTCGCCGCCCTGCGCGTGCTCGCCGTGGAGGCCGCGCAGCAGGCCGACGCGGTGACGGCGTCGGAGCGCTCGCTCACCATTGCCAAGAACCGCTACCAAGGCGGCATCACGACCTACCTCGAGGTGGTGACCGCGCAGAGCGCCGCGCTCGCCAACGAGCGGACCGCCATCGACCTGCTCACGAGGCGGATGACAGCCAGCGTGAACCTCATCAAGGCGCTGGGCGGGGGTTGGCGCGAGTCGGACTTGCCCGACCGCCGGGTGACGCTGGAGAGGGTTGTCAGGCCTGCGGCCCCCACGCCGGCGGCTCCAACGCCGACAGCCGGGCCTGCCACAGGAAGCTCACGCTGACTGCCGCTGGCTCATTCCTTCCGGTATGTTGGTCGGCTCCCCTCTTGGTACTCTTGCGGGCATGAATCGGCGGTCCCCCTGCTTCGTCGTCGTAAGTCACTGGATCCGGTGTGACCGTGCCGGCTGAGGCGGGTCGAACCCGCGCCCCCGGCCTCGCGCCGGGGCGGCTCCTCACACGTGTCCTCCTGGCATGTGTTCTCCTACTCGCCGCGGCGACGCGCCTGGCCAACATCCCCGGTGTGTTTGTCGGGGGAGAGGTACTGATCAACGACGAGGACAGCGCGTACCACTGGCATCGGGCCTCACTGGCCGCGACTCGCTACCCGAAGGTCCACAGCTTCGACGCCTACACGAACTACCCGACCGGCGCTCGTATGATGTGGCCGATCGGCTTCGACCTCGCCCTCGCCACCCTGGTCCGGGCCGTCGGCCTCGTCACGGCCGGGCACGTCCGGCCGGAGGTCGTGGGCGTCCTCTTTGACCCGCTCCTCGGCGTGCTCGCCGTCTTCGCCGTCTACTTCCTCGGCCGGGAGATGGGAGGGCGTGCGGGAGGGCTCGCCGCCGCCGCGGTCGCGGCAGTGCTGCCGATCCTCACCGGTTACTCGCTGGTCGGGCGGATCGATCACCACGCCGCCGAGCCGATCCTCGCCGCGGTGCCGCTGACGCTCCTGCTGCGCGCCCTCGGCGCCGAGTCGCAGCGCGCCCGCGATCGCCTGGCCGCCGCGCTCGGCCTCGTGATGGCCGTGAGCATGAGCGTTTGGGCGGGGTCGATCGCGCCGGGCCTGTTGGTCGCCGTTTGCTTGGCGGTGGTTGTTTGGTGGCCGTCTGGCGGAGTCGATCCGGACCGATTCGTCCGAATCGGCCAGCGAACGTTCGGCATCGCGGCGTTGGCCGTCACCCCGATCGTGCTGATTCACCCCTGGACTGCCGACGGGAGCTTCGCGTACTTCGCTCCGACGTGGCTGCAGCCCTTCGCGTATGCCACCGCATGGCTGAGCTTTGCGGCGGCCGGTCTCGCGGCGCGCCGCTGGCCGGAGCGGAGGTGGGTGCCGGGCGCCACCCTCGTTGCGGTTCCGCCTGCCGCGCTCGCCGTCGGAGTGGCGCTCTTCGCGGACCTGCGGCAGACCGCCGGCGCGGTGCTCGGCTACCTCGGCCGCGGCGACGTGCAGATCAGCCAGGTGTTCGAGTCGTACCCGCTGCTGAGCTTCGGCTGGGGCGGGGTGATGCAGCAGTACGGCGTCATCGCCTGCGGCTTCCCGCTGCTCCTCGCGGCGCTCGTGGCCCGGTGCTGGATCGGGCCGGCGGCGGGCAAGCTCACGGCGAGGGTGGTGCTGCCCTGGTTCGCGGTCACGGCGGCGATGGCGATCGGCCAGATCCGGCTCGGGTCGCAGTTCACGCCGGTCTGGTGTGCGCTCTGGGGCGCAGCCTGGGTGTACGCCGCCCGGGGCGTCGAGACCAGGGTCGGCCACCCGGGGACGGTCCGCCTCGGGGCGATCCTCGTCGGGGTCGCGCTCATGGCGCCGACGCTGCGCCTCCATCGCGTGCTGCATCTGCCGCCCCAGCCGGACCTCGTGTTCACGCACGATGCGCTGGTGTGGCTACGCAATGATGGCGCCAGCCCGGGCGATGTGCGGCAGCCCGAGGTTCGGCCGCGCTTCGGCACGATGAGCCGCTGGCAGCTCGGGAACTGGGTGATCACCGAGGCGCACCAGGCGAACATCGCCAACCCGTTCGCCCAGGCGGAGGTGCATCTCCTCGGGGTTAGGGAGGCGGCTGCGTTCTACCTCGATCTGAACTCCGACAGCGCGGTGCGGCGTCTCGATCGTCTGGGCGCGCGGTACGTGCTCGTGACGCCCCTCTGGGTGGACGTCGAGGACCTCGCCCGCCATGTCGGGATCGCTGCGCACCGCTTCGTGGACGTGCCGGCGAGAGCAACCCCACGTCCGACCCCTGCGTTCTACAGGACGGCCAACAGCCGGATGCTGGTCTTCGACGGTCTGGAGGTGGACCTGGAAGGGCGGCAGTTGCCCCCGCTCCGCCGCCTCCGGCTCGACTTCGAGTCGGTCGCCGTCGGCGAGGAACCCGGCTGGCGCGGGAGCTTCTGCAAGGTGTTCGAACGTGTCGCGGGCGCTCGGGTCATGGGGAACGCCTCGGCGGGAGAGCGCGTCGACGTAACGCTGTACCTCGTCACCAACCGCGGGCGCACCGTCATCTACCGAGACCACGCGGTCGCCGACGAGTCCGGACGCTTCGAGATCCGCGTCCCATACGCCACCGAAGGACACGCCAGCGCCGTTCGTGCTCTCGGCCAATACCAGCTCGCCGCGCCGTCGGGGCGCGTGACGGTGGCCGTGGCGGAGGCCGACGTGCAGGAAGGGCGAGTTGTCCGCGCGGACCTCCGCGGCTCGCAGCCTTGAGGGATTTCCGCGCCACTGGCCTGTGCGCCTCTCCCGGTTGCGTTCCAAGGGTTGTCTCCGGGCCATCCGGAAGGCAAGCTCGCTTCCGGCCGCGTGCCACCCCCGGTTTGAGATTTGGTTTCGTCGCCTGTAACCTGATTCCGGGCGCAAGCGTCATCCGTTCAGCACTTGGGGGTGTGTCAGTTTGTGACTCCGGCACGCATAGACCAGGATGGGGGTGCAACGGTGAGGACGGCACGGGATCTCATGGTCGCGACTGGATTACTGCTCTTGGCAGCTTTCATGGAGGGCAAGGACCTTCAGGTCGCGAGCGCCTGGGCGCCCGCCCCGGCGAAGGTCGACGGAACCGCCGACACCTGGTCGGAGCTGCTCAAGCCGCTTGGTGACGTCCCGATGGTGATCGGCGTGCAGAACGACGCCGACTTCCTGTACCTCTGCCTCAAGACCTCCGATCTCAAGCTCAAGAAACAGCTCGCCATGTCCGGCCTGACGGTCTGGGCGAACGGCACGGGCAAGACTGAGAGGGGATTCGGAGTCCGGTTTCCGATCGGGCGAGGGCCGCGAGGAATGCAAGCCGAGGGCGGGCAGTCGGCCCCGCCTCCGGCAGGGGAGGGGAGCGAAACCGGAGCTGGTCGGGCCCCCTCGGAGTTCGAGCTCATCGGGCCGACCGCGGAGGACCGCCTGCGCGTCAAGTCTGGAGGCGATGAGTCGGTTGCGGCCGCGCTCGGCGACGACACCGGGGTCACGGTCCTGGAGTTGAGGATCCCGCTGAAGCCCTCCGACGCACACCCCCTGGCCATTGGAGCCGGACCCGGCACGGTCATCGCGCTCGGGCTGGAGACGGAAAAGCCGAAAGCGAAGGAAGGCAAGGGTGAGGAGGGAGGCGGGGCCCCCGGCGGCGAGCCGGGAGGTGGCTCACCCGGTGGTGGCCGGGGTGGATCGGGCGGCTTCGGTGGAGGTCGGGGTGGCGGTTACGGCGGCGGCTTCGGCGGTGGCCATCACGGCCGGGGTGGTGGGATGGGCGAGGGCGCCACGCGCGAGATGCCGAGCCCGATCAAGATTTGGCTCCGCGTCACGCTCGCCACGCCTCCCACGCAGCCTGCCGCGAAGTAGCGGCCGCCCGCCGGGCGGCCGGTTGTCCGCCGCACCCGCGGGTTCCCTCACGGGCAGCCGCAAGGGCCGCCTACATGAGTTCGCGGGGCGGCCGCCACGCGACGAATCTTCATTTCCGGTGTAGAAGGGGCGGGGCTTGCCCCGGCCCGGTCTTGCACCCTCTTCCGCGTGCGGGAGAGGGTGGGGGTGAGGGCCAGGGCTTCGCGTTGCGACGCCGCCGCCTCGCCTCCCCCGCAAGCGGGGGAGGGACTCATGCGGGATTGCCCCGGTGCGAATGTCAAACGGGAGGCGCGAGACCGGCGGGTTGCGTTTGTACCGGCCGCCCGCCGGGCGGCCGGCCTTCCGTGCGCCCAGCATGGGCATCGGCTACCGGGTGCAAGGCCCGAGGGATGAGGTTGCGTCGACCTGAGCGAAGCGCCAGGGCATTCCTGCGAAGGGGTGTCTGGAGGAAGCGTGGAGCGAGAGGAGCGGGCCGACGAACGGGAGCCGGATAGGAGACGGCGCCTTCTGGGGCGAGCGGGCAGATGACCGCGAAGCTCCAGCGACCGAGAGGAGGCGACGTAGATCCGGCGGTCGTGCTCTGAAAGTTGATGGTCTTACCTGGGGAGATCTCGCCTTACGCCTGAAGGGGCGACGCCGAGAGGGGAGCGAGAAGTCAGCAGAGGCCCGTCGTATCCCGCCGGAGGCGGGAGAACGGCCAAACGGAAGGGAGAGCGAGGCGACCGTGAGTCTCGGTGGGGGATGGCCCCAGGAATCTGGGCAACTGGAGCTGCCGTTTGGGCGACCGGGTGAAGCCTGGGGCGCAGGACGGCGAGAGGAACCCTTGACGGCGGCGAACGGAGACGCGCGCTCGGGCACGTGGCACACGTGACCTCAACCTTCCGAACCGCCGGACGCGGACCCGCATGTCCGGTAGTGTGGGAGGGAGCGGCGACGATCCGCCGCCGCTCCCTATCCCGATCCCGAACCGGAAGACCTGGCAAAGGCTGGCCAGCGGTCGGCCGCTACGAGCGGCGGGCGATCTCCGGGATGAGGCGGGCCCGGATGTCGTCGCGAACGGCGCGGTAGGCGGCGAGCCGCTCCTCCTCGCCGCGCAGCTCCATGATGGGGTCCGGGAAGCCCATGTGGATCTGCTCGGCCGCCGCGGGAAACACCGGGCAGGCCTCCCGCGCCGAGTCGCACACGGTGACGACGAGGTCCCAGGGCTGGCCGGCCAGGGTACTGACGTGTTTCGCCGTGGCCGCCGAGATGTCGACCCCGGCCTCCGCCATCACGCGCACCGCGAGCGGGTGGACGATGCTGGCCGGGAAGGTCCCCGCACTCGCGACCTCCCAGGTCCGGTCCAGGTCGTGGCGCACCCACCCTTCGGCCATCTGCGAGCGGCACGAGTTGCCCGTGCAGAGGATCAGGACGCGCTTCCGTGTCGTCGTCTCGGTCATCGTCCACCTCCGGCGGCATTGGAACCCGCCACCCTTGACAACCGGCCCGAATAGTACCATATTTCGCGTGGTGACGAAATGATGTTTTCGCCCCTCAGCTCCGCGGTCAACACCTACAAGGCGCTCGCGCACCCGGCGCGCATGCGCATCCTGGCCATGCTGCGCGGCGGGGAGCTGTGCGTCTGCCAGCTCATCGCGGTCGTCCGCCTGGCCCCTTCGACGATCTCGGCGCATCTGGTGGAGCTCAAGCGCGCCGGCCTCGTGGAGGATCGCAAGGAAGGAAAGTGGGTGCACGTGCGCCTGGCCGATGGAGTCGACGCGCAGGAGGTGCTGGAGAGCGTCTTCCTGACGCTGGCCGACGACCCGCAGGTGAAGGCCGACCTTGCAGTCCTCAAAATGCTCCGCCGCGTGGAGCTCGCGGTCCTGACACGCGCCGGCATGAGCCTCGAACGGGTCGGCATCACCGGGTGCTGCCCGCCGGCGCCGGCCAAGCGGGGTCGCGCGTGACCGGGCACGTGACCCGCCGGCTGTCTTTCCTCGACCGGTACCTCACCGTGTGGATCTTCGCGGCGATGGGGTTCGGCGTTGCGCTTGGTTACTTCATCCCAGGCGTCGTCGGGTTCTGGAGCCGGTTCCAGGCCGGCACGACGAACGTCCCGATCGCGGTCGGCCTCATCCTCATGATGTACCCGCCACTCGCCAAGGTCCGCTACGAGGAGATGGGCGACGTCTTCCGCAACTTCAGGATTCTCGGCTTGTCGCTGCTCCAGAACTGGGTGATCGGCCCGATCCTCATGTTCATCCTGGCGATCGTCTTCCTGCGCGGCTACCCGGAGTACATGGTCGGCCTGATCATGATCGGCCTCGCGCGCTGCATCGCGATGGTCATCGTCTGGAACGAGCTGGCGAAGGGCGATAGCGAGTACGCGGCCGGCCTGGTGGCGTTCAACAGCGTCTTCCAGGTGCTGTTCTACTCGGTTTATGCGTGGGTTTTCATCACCAAGCTCCCGCCCCTGTTCGGCCTCTCCGGAGCGATCGTCGCCGTGACCATCGGCCAGATCGCGAAGAGCGTGTTCATCTACCTCGGTATCCCGTTCCTCGCCGGCATGATGACGCGCCTGGTGCTCGTCAAGGCGAAGGGCAAGGAGTGGTACCACCGGGTCTTCATTCCGAGGATCTCGCCGATCACGCTGATCGCACTCCTGTTCACGATCGTGGTGATGTTCTCGTTGAAGGGCCAGCTGATCGTCCGAATCCCGCTCGACGCGGTGCGCATCGCAATTCCGCTGCTGATCTACTTCGTCGTGATGTTCCTCGTGAGCTTCTGGATGGGGCGCTTGGCCGGCGCCGACTACGGCAAGACCGCCACCTTGGCATTTACGGCGGCGTCGAACAACTTCGAGCTGGCCATCGCGGTGGCGGTGGCGGTGTTCGGGATCGACTCAGGCGCGGCGTTCGCCGCGGTCATCGGGCCGCTGGTCGAGGTGCCGGTCATGATCGGTCTCGTGAACGTGGCGCTGTTCTTCCGGCGACGCCTGTTCGTCGAGAGGGCGGCGCCGCCGGTCGCAACGCATTGACGATGCTGCCCGTGGCGGCCCCGCCGCGCGGGGCGCGCCGTACGAACTGGGAAGGGAGGCTGCAATGAGCGAGCGTGACGTGGACGTGAAGGCGGCGGTGAGGGAGCACTACGCGAGCGTGGTCCGGGAGAGTGGCGCGGGGTGCGGGTGCGGACCTGCGGCGATCAGCTGCTGTGGGCCGATAACGGCGCCGGCAAAGCAGAGCAGGGAGCTCGGGTACACCGAGCAGGAGCTGGCCGCGGTGCCGGATGGCTCGAACCTCGGCCTGGGCTGCGGGAACCCGCTCGCGTTCGCGGCGCTCGAACCCGGCGACGTCGTCGTGGACCTCGGCTCGGGGGCCGGGTTCGACTGTTTCCTGGCGGCCAGAAAGGTCGGGGAGACCGGTCGCGTGATCGGCGTCGACATGACGCACGAGATGCTCGACCGCGCGCGCCGCAACGCGGCCGATGATGGCTTCACCAACGTCGAGTTCCGACTAGGCGAGATCGAGAACCTCCCAGTCGCCGACCGCACGGCCGACATGGTGATCTCGAACTGCGTCATCAACCTCTCGACCGACAAGCCGCGCGTGTTCGGCGAGGCGCTGCGGGTGCTCAAGCCCGGCGGCCGCCTCATGGTGTCCGACCTGGTGCTCGCGAAGCCGCTGCCCGAGAGCGTGCGGCGCTCCGTCGAAGCGTACGTCGGCTGCATCGCCGGCGCGATGCTCAAGGACGACTACCTCGCCGCCATCCGGGGTGCCGGCTTCGAGGGCGTCGAGATCCTGGCCGAGTCCGTCTACCCGATCGGATCCAGCAACCCTGATGCGAGCGAGCTGGCGGTCCTCGGGGCCGAGGGGATCTCGCCGGAGGACCTCCGCGTAACAGCCGAATCGGTGGTGTCGGTCAAGGTCACGGCTCACCGATCCTCTGCGTGATAGGCTACTTCCCAACGATGGGGACGTTTCAATGGCGTTCGTGAAGCCTCGGCGGGGAAGCGCGGCGATCCCCGAGATCGCCGGGAGCATGCCGCACACCCCGCTTGAGGACCTCGACCGGGCGGTGGAGGAGCTGGCGGCGCACAAGGACGAGTGGGCGCGGATGCCAGTCGGCGACCGCCTGGCCGTGCTCGGGCGCATTCACGACGACTTCGCGGGGGTGGTCGACCGCTGGGTCGCCGTCTCGATGCAGGCCAAGGGGATCACGTCGGGCACCCCGACCGAGGCGGAGGAGTGGCTCGCCGGGCCGCTCCTCCTCCTGCGTAACCTGCGGCTCCTCGGCCGCTCTCTCTCGGAGATCGGCCGCCACGGACACCCGAGGATCCGCGGCCGCGTCGCCACGCACCCGAACGGCCAAGTGGACGCCCGAGTCTTCCCCGCCGATCTCTACGACCGCATCTTCTTCCGGGGGTTCACGGGCGACGTCTGGATGGAGCCCGGCGTCGGCGCCGCCGACCTGGCCAAGACGCAGGCGCTGGCGTACAAGCCAGCCGTCACGAGCGGCAAGGTGTCACTCGTGCTCGGCGCCGGCAACGTGTCCTCGATCGGGCCGATGGACGCGCTCTACAAGCTGTTCGTCGAGAAGCAGGTTGTCGTCCTCAAGATGAACCCCGTCAACGCCTATCTCGGCCCGCTGATCGAGGAGGGGTTCCGCGCGCTGGTCTCGCGGGGGTTCCTCCGCGTCGCCTACGGGGGCGCGGCCGAGGGCGCCTATCTGTGCGGGCACCCCGACGTGGACGAGATCCACGTCACCGGCTCGGACCGCACGCATGACGCGATCGTTTTCGGGACGGGAGATGAGGGGGCGAGGCGCAAGGCGGAGCGGCGCCCGGTCCTCACCAAGCGGGTCACGAGCGAGCTCGGCAACGTGAGCCCCGTGATCGTCGTGCCGGGGCCATGGACTCCGCGGGACTTCCGCTTCCACGCCGCCAACATCGTCGGCCAGCTCGTCAACAACGCCGGGTTCAACTGCAACGCCGTCCGCGTGGTCGTCCAGCACGCCGGCTGGGACGGGCGCGAGAAGCTGCTCGCGGCGATGCGGGCGCTGCTCGCCGCGATCCCGCCGCGCCAGGCCTACTACCCGGGCGCGGCCGAGCGCTGGCAGGAGTACGTCGCCACACATCCGGAGGCCGAACGCTTCGGCACGCCCCGCGACGGCGAGCTGCCCTGGGTGCTCGCCGCGGGGCTCGACCCCGCCGCGGCGGACGACATCTGCTTCACGCAGGAGGCGTTCTGCGGGGTCGCCTCGGAGACCGCGCTCGGGGCCGCCGATGCTCCCGAATTCCTCGACAGGGCCGTGGCGTTTGCCAACGACATCCTGTGGGGCACCCTCAACGTCGGGCTGATCGTCCACCCCCACTCGCTCCGGGATCGCAGGGTCGCCGCCGCGGTCGACCGGGCGATCGAGAACCTGCGCTTCGGCACGGTGTCGGTCAACCACTGGGCGGCCGCCGGCTACGCGGCGGTCACCACACCATGGGGTGCGTTCAGCGGGGGAGACATCTGCGACGTGAAGTCGGGGATCGGCGAGGTGCACAACACGCTGATGTTCTCGCGCGTGCAGAAGAACGTGGTCTGGGGCCCTTTCCGCGTCTGGCCCGTGCCGCCCTGGTTTCCCACCTGCCGCACGGCCCACGTCGTCGCCCGGCGGCTGACGAAGTTCGAGGCGAGGCCTTCGGTGCTGAAGCTCACGCGCATCCTCGCCGCCGCAGTCCGGGGTTAGTGGCGGCCTCCAGTGGCGCCTCTGATCCCAGAGATGCGGTTGTGCTGTGGGCGGAGGAGCGGTGGAGCAAAGGACCGGTCGCAGGTTCACACGTGGGAGAATTCAGGGGCCGAAGTTAGAAATCCAGAGTGAAGAGTCAGGACCAGGCGGTCAAGAGCGGAGGGTGGAGAGTCGGGAGACCATGGGCCGACACAGTATCGCCGAAACGGAAACGTCACACTGGAATTTCTGCCGTTAACTCTCGACCTCGATTCACCTCTACAGCATCCGGTGCCCCGACTCGGGCCTCGGCCAAAGTAGCCCCACCGAGTACCGCGCCCAACATCTCAGCCTGGCGGTTTGACGGCAAGGAGTCACTGCACTGTTTCCCCGTTCCGTAGCTGGCTCGCAGGCTGACTTTCCACAGCCGCAAGGCGTTGCTGATGCTCACGTCGCGCGTCACAGGCTGACGGCATCCAAGACGCCGCTCCGCAGGGCGAACCACGTGAATTGCAGAAACTCGTTCTTCGGATCTCTCGTGTAGCTGACCTTCCCCTCCTTCATCGAACCCGATGCGTCCGGGGCGTTGGAGTTCCGGATCTTGAAGGCGTTCGTCATGAACGAATCGAAGCGATTGCCCAGTCCCTTTTCGGTACCGGTCTGTTTGTCGAGAAAAGCGATCTTCAAGTCCTTGTAGATCGCGCGCACACGGCCGCGAGCCTGGCCGGCGGTCACGTCGATTTCGAACGACAGCTCCTTCGCGCTACCGGACGTGATCCGGATGTGTTCCGCATTTTCGAGGAACGCGTCAAGACGAGTCAGGTCCATTGGGCCGAGCGAACCGGAATAGCGGAGCGAGAGATCCGGCGAAGCGACCGGGATCGTCATCAGCACCTTAAGCGCTCCTGCGTTCAGGAGCTCGCCCTGTGCCCGGAGCGCGATGACCGCTGACGCTTCGCCACGGTTGGTGATACCGTCGACGGTCACATTCATCGCCCCTACCGTCAGCACGCCCGGATCAGCTCCGGCGACCGCCCGCTCGGCGTATCTCAGGTGGCCGCTGGTGATACCGAGGCTCTCGACCTGCAGCGGTTGCCGGATCAGAGCCAGCGCCTCGTGCACCATGAGCGGAGGCTTCACGAACGGCTCGACCGGCTTGTAACGACTGACAAGCACGTCAAGGGACGGGCGGGAGAGATGAACCGACCGGGCCCGGTACGACTTTCCCTGGAGCAGGTCGCCGTACGCCAGGCCCAACACCCTGCACTCCGGGACGACCACACGAAACCGCGTCATTCGAAAGGCGCTCGCTGCGAAGAACTCTTCGTCTCCGACCAACGGCCGAAGCTCGGTCCCTTCGGCAATCAGCTCCGAACCCGGCACCGACGCCCGTAGCCGCGCGCAGCGGACTCCGTAGCGTGAGCGGGGAAATTCCACATCGAGATTCGCCGCATCGAGACTGGCCTTGGCGAGGATATCGGCCAGAGAGGCCGTTCCCCAAAGAAGCCGCACCCAACGAACGCCCGTCAGCGAAAGCCGGCCGGCCCTAAGCGTCGATGTCGTGGCACTCAGTGTGACGGATTGAGCAATCAGGCGATTGGCGCTAGCCGTGTAGTCCAGTTCGCCGATCCGAAGCGCGCACCCAGGAAGCGCTTTGGCAAACGCCCGCTCCATCTTCTTCTTGCCATAGCCGTTGAGGATCGCACCACCGAACATTAGGATGAGCAACGCGACAGCGATGACGACCGCACCAAGGCAAAGGCCCACGTAGGCCAACAGCCTCGCCAGCGACAGGCTCCGGCTGTTCTTCATCGCTCGTCCGTGAACGACGTTCTTGAGGTACGTGTCGCCCACGGCGGCCGGCCCGCCGTGCCCAGGGCCGGAAGTGCAAGCGGACATTTCCCAGCTGAACCTCGCCGCACCACCATCATGGACGATCGCACCACATCGACCACCAAGCTAGCACCTTTGGGAGGACTTTCAACCCCTCTTTCCGCATCCGGCTTTGCGATCTGCCAGGACCGTCCGGTTCGGTGCATGACTCTATGGCGACCTTGCATCTCCGACTCTCAACTCTGCACTCTCCACTCTCAACTGCTTTTCTGGGGCCTTCAGACCTTCGGACGGGTTGGTCTTGTCTCCTCCGCACTTCTGCTCCTCTGCGCCTCTGCTGACACAAAGAAGCGAGATGTCGGGACGAAGCTGCCTGCTACGTGCCCACCCGGGCGGAGCGCGCCTGCGGTGGAAGCGAACGGAGCCCGGTAGCTGGGTCCTTGGGCCGGATCGCGCTCATCGCGTGCTCGGCGATCGCGGCAATTGTCAGACTCGGGTTGACGCCGAGGTTAGCGGGAACCGCCGCGCCGTCCACGACCCACAGGCCCTCGTGGCCGAACACGCGGTTGTGCTCATCCACCACACCGTCCTCGGGGCTGGAGCCCATGCATGCGCCGCCGAGGATGTGCGCGGTGATCGGGACGTTGAGCAGCACCTCGTTGACGGCGCTGGCCGGGAAGCCGCCGATGTCCTTGGCGATCGCTCGCGCGGCCTCGTTGGCGACCGGAATGTAGCTCGGGATCGGCGGCTGGCCGGGGTCGCGCCGGCTGCCGAGCTTGCGGGTGAACGGCCACCACCAGTGCCGCTTCCGCACCAAACGGATCGAGTTTTCCACCGTCTGCATCACCAGCAGGATCACGGTGCGCCGCGCCCACCCGAACGGGCTGAGCGAGCGCAGGAAGTCGATCGGGTGGCGCAGGCACGTCGCCACCCACTTGAGCGGCCGTCCGAGCCGGGGCCCGCCGTCTGTGAGCAGCGTGGCGAGGAACCCCATGAAGTCCGAGCCCTCCGAGTAGCGGACCACCTCGAGGTGGGTGTCCTTCGTCGGGTAGAGGGAGCTCGCGATCGCGATCCCCTCGGAGTAGTCCACCCGGTCGTCGCGCGCAGTGGCGCCGCAGATCACTTCGCTGTTCGTGCGCACGAATCCGCCCAGAGGCGCAGGCAAATCGGGCAAAACCCCCGTCTCGCGGCAGCGCAGGAGCAGGTCCGTGGTCCCCATCGCCCCTGCCGCCAGGACGACGCCCCGGGCGCGCAGCGTCTGCCGGCCGCGCCGCACCTTACGGGTCGAGCGGCGTGTGTGCACGAGGTAGCCGCCCTCGCCGTCGGGCTCGATGAGCGTGACCAGCGTCTCAGGGAGCACCTGGGCGCCCAGCTTCTCTGCGAAGAAGAGGTAGTTCTTGTCGAGGGTGTTCTTGGCGTCGAACCGGCACCCCACCATGCATCCGCCGCAGTAGTTGCAGGTCTTCCGCTGCGGCCCTTCGCCGCCAAAGAACGGATCGCCCGCGTCCTCACCGCTGCGCGGGCCGAACAGCACCGCGACGTCGGTGTGCGTGAACTTCTCGCCGCAGCCGGCCGACGCGGCGAACGACTTCAGCGACTCGTCGCCCGCCCAGATCCTCGGCGTGCGAGTGACCCCGAGCATGCGCCGCACGGTCTCGTAGTGAGGGGCGAGGCGCGCCTTCCAGTCGGAGCCGCGCGGCCAGCGGCCGCGGGCGAAGACCTCATCCGGCGGCACCAGCAGCGTATTTGCGTAGACCAGCGAGCCGCCGCCGACCCCGGCGCCGGAAAGCACGAGCACGTCCTTGAGCATGGTGAGGCGTTGGATCCCGTAGCAGAACAGCTGCGGAAGCCAGAGGTACTTGCGGACGCGCCAGTTGGTCTTTGGGAAGTCCTCGGGCCGCCAGCGCTTGCCGGCCTCGACCACGAGGACGCTGTATCCCTTCTCGGAGAGCCGCAGCGCCGAGACGCTGCCGCCGAAGCCCGAGCCCACGACGATGAAGTCGAACACACCCCCGGCTGGGGCGCTCCCGCTCCTCCGTCGTGTCTCCCCCAGCGCCATCGTTCTTGTAGGAATTGTACCTCGGCAGGGCGATCGCCTCAATACCGCTTTGAGAACGATGGAAGTGGCTGGAAGTTAAGAGTCAAGAGTCAACAGTGAAGAGTTCGAAGACGAAGATCGGCCCAGCACCTCCAAAACCTAGACGCAGCGTGAGATCTTGTGACTTTGACTCTTCATTCTCAACTCTTCAATCTAAACTCGTTTCTCTGCTCCTCGTGTCGCTGCTCGTCCTTGAATTCACTCTGGACGCAGAGCGCATTTGCTCGTAATGCGATGCGGGAGAAACTCATGAAGCCACGACTGCCTAGCATGATCGCTTACGGATGGCTTGCGGCCGCACTCTCGAGCGCGGCGGGCGGGGCAGCGCTCGCCGCGGATGGCGCCGATGGCACTGCAGCATCCCCGTGCGGCGACACTTGGCCGGCTGCGAGTCCTTTCCCTCCCATCATTGCCGTGGGTCCCGTGATCTGGACCGGAACGCAGCTTGTCGGCATCGGATCCAACACACTCACCGCCCAGGACGTCCTTCTGACGAGCGAGGACGACCTTGCGTGGAACCAGGAACCGCTGGGGACGACCGCCAGCCTCGCCGCGATTGCCTGGGACGGGACGAAGCTCGTCGGCGTTGGGCCCAACGGGGCCATCCTGACGAGCCCGTGCGAGGTCCCGGACTGCACCGGGCCCGAAATCACCATGCAGCCGCACAGCGTCGCCCTCCATCCCGGTCAAGCCGCGAGGCTCACCGTTCGGGCCGCAGGCCACCCAACCGCTCGGCTTCCTGTGGTACCAGGGTGCCCCTGGCGACGCCTCGGTTCCGGTTGGCGGGAGTCGATAGCTGCTCTACGTCGTCCTAG
>Ga0182027_10000455_pt1 | contig 71728 bp, 58 predicted proteins | sample 712E1DmetaG_FD_121300 | JGI IMG/M metagenome (GOLD analysis project Ga0182027, IMG submission 121300) | Permafrost microbial communities from Stordalen Mire, Sweden - 712E1D metaG (Illumina Assembly) | ecosystem: Environmental > Terrestrial > Soil > Wetlands > Permafrost | place: Sweden...
CCAAAAGTCAAAGCAGTTTCCAATATTATACGTCCGGGCGGCTCACATAGTCTTTCCTTTGCACTATTTATCAAGGATCCGGCCGTTTATTTACTCGCATTCCGAGGTACCTTAGCTCCCGATGAAAGATCTGTTGGTATAGCAGCAGGAGCAAACGAGGATAACTCTCTCAGTTGGACTGCCACAAAGTATGTTATCATTGGAAAAGTTTAAATAAAACAAAGACGATTGAGAATTTGTTAACCTGTGGAATATGACAACGAACTGTTCGATGACATTTGCTTCATTAGCAACTCTTACAATATTCAAATTTATTACAGAAAGACATCTGCTTTTCACACTCATTTGTTATGCAAATTGTTTGCAAATAAAAAAGGGTCTCAGTGTTGAATCTTCTGAAACCCTTGCTATTCCTGTCTCCCCGACAGGATTCGAACCTGTGACCCATTGATTAAGAGTCAATTGCTCTACCAACTGAGCTACGGAGAGGTTTGGGGGTGCAAATATAGAAATTTTCCTCTGAAAGGTAAGCGCTCAGGACCAATTATTTTAAGGTAGGTTGTTTTTCCTTACTTTTGAATGCGGAATAAGGTAAACGGATGATAAACGGCTTAAAGGCGGCAGGAAGTTGAACTTGAAGAAAGATTTCAAATCGGCACTGAATGTGATGAATGGTGTGGAACAACCCCTGCAGGTCAATTCTGATGCAATACAAAAGCTCAGGGCAAAAAGGCTCCCGGCCTTGAGCCCTCAGGAGTTTGTAAAGGGAATTAGAAGCGGCAACCGCACCATCCTGAGCAAAGCGATCACCCTGATCGAGAGTTCGCTTCATGCCCATCAGTATAAAGCCCAGGAGATCATTAATGCCTGCCTGCCATATTCGGGAAAATCAATCCGCATCGGGATCACTGGTGTGCCGGGAGTCGGCAAAAGCACTTTCATTGAAGCCCTCGGGATGTACCTCAGCGAACACGGCCACCAGCTGGCCGTCCTGGCTATCGATCCAAGCAGTACACGTTCAAAAGGCAGTATCCTGGGTGATAAAACAAGGATGGAGGAGCTGGCTGTCAACCCAAAAGCATTCATCCGCCCTTCCCCCTCAGCCGGTTCGCTTGGCGGTGTCGCCCGTAAAACAAGGGAAACGATCATACTTTGTGAAGCGTCCGGCTTTGATGTGATCCTGGTTGAGACGGTAGGGGTCGGACAGTCGGAAACCACCGTCAGGTCCATGGTTGATTTTTTTCTTCTTTTAATGCTTTCCGGTGCCGGTGATGAACTGCAGGGCATCAAACGGGGGATCATGGAAATGGCGGATGCCATCATCATCAATAAAGCCGACGGGGATAACCTGAATAAAGCAAGGTCTGCCCGGCTGGAATACCAGAATGCATTGCATCTTTATCCTCCCGCAGGGAGTGGCTGGACACCTGTAGTGGATATCTGTTCCTCGAGAACTAAAATGGGGATAGATAATGTGTGGAACTATATCCTTGAATTCGGGGAACTAACCAGATCAAACGGTTATTTTGAAAAGCAGCGCAAGGAACAATTCATTCAGGTGCTCAATGAAACGATTGACCAGGCACTCAAACAGAATTTCTACGGACGAAAAGATATAGCCCAGGCCCTGTCAAGGTATGAAAAAGAGGTGCTTGCCGGAAACCTAAGCCCCTATTCGGCGGCAGCAATGCTGCTTGAGAAATTCTTTATAGGCATTAGGCAATAGGAAGCAGGATTTTAGAAATTGTTTCCACTCGCCACTCATCATTCATGGTTCTTCCCTAATGCCTAATGCCTATTGCCTACTTCTTAATGAATGGCGCAATCTTCCAGTATAATTCCGAAGGATTGAATGGCTTGATGATATACCCGCTCATGCCGAAGGTATAGATCTTCTCGCGGTCCTCAATAAATGCCGAAGCAGTGAGAGCGATAATGGGAAGATCCTTGTACCGCCCACCCTCCATCTGCCTGATTAACCTGGTGGCATCATACCCGTTCATCTCGGGCATGTGAAGATCCATCAGCACGAGATCATACATCTGCTTGGCGACCTTCTCAACCGCGATCAGCCCGTTCTCCGCAACATCTACATTCACTTTCCATTTCATCAGGAATTTGCAGACTATTTTCTGGTTGACCAGGTTATCCTCCACGACCAGCACATTCAACCCGGCAAGGCTCTGGAAGCTGATCTGCATCAGCATATCCTCTTCGAGTTGATCTTTCTCGCTTCTGATGACTGGGAGGATAAAAGAGAAAATGCTTCCCTCCCCGGGTTTGCTTTTCACTTCAAGTTTCCCTCCCTGCAGTTCGATCAGCTTTTTTGTAATCGCAAGCCCAAGACCAGTCCCGCCGTATTTCCTGGTTGTAGAGGATGAGGCCTGTGTGAAACTGTCGAAAATGACCAGGAGTTTGTCTTCATCGATCCCTATACCCGTATCCGTTACCCGGATTGAAAGGTCAATAAAATTTCCCTCTGACGATATGGCTGAAGCTTCCACAAGGATTTTCCCCTGGTCAGTGAATTTCACTGCATTACCGATAAGGTTTATCATGATCTGGGATAATCGGGCCGAATCACCGATTAAAACTGCCGGTATGTTTTGGGAAACCTTGAATTCCAGTTCAATATTTTTCTTTACGACCTGGTATTCGAAACTCTGCTGTATCCCGTTCATCAGCTTCCTGAGTTCAAATTCTATCGCTTCGAACTCAATTTTACCCGCATCGATTTTTGAAAAATCCAGGATGTCGTTGATCAGGTGAAGCAGGTTCTCGGCCGAGAATTCAAGGATCTCCATATCCTCAATCTGGTCGGGCCTGGGATCTTCCTTAAGCAGTTTGGCTGTGTTGATAATGGCATTCAATGGCGTCCTGATTTCGTGGCTCATGGTGGAAAGGAAGAGCTGCTTTGCATGCGCGGCTTCTCTTGCCTGGTCGCGCGCCTTTTTCATATCCTCCTCGGCCTCTTTTCTTTTCTTTATTTCTTCTTCAAGTGCTTTCCGCTGGCGGTAAACATTGACAAACAAGGTCACCTTGCCTATGAACAGGTCGGGGATGATAGGTTTGGTAATGAAATCAACAGCCCCCGTTTTTATTCCTTTTTCCCTGTAATAATTTTCATTATAGGTCGCCGTAATATAAATGATCGGGAGTAAAATATTTTTTTCATCCCTGCGAATGATCTCAACGGTCTTAAAGCCATCCAGGCCAGGCATATGAATATCCATCAGGATCAGGGCAAATTCTTCATTCTTTGTTTTTTCAATGGCTTCTGCCCCGGTTTGGGCTCTTACTATTTCAACATTCAGGTCGGTAAGCACTTCTTCGATCACGATAATATTGTTCAGCTTGTCGTCAACGATCAGGATCTTCGGTTTGGTATTCATAAATTTGATATTAATTGATGATATTCATTCAATCTGGTTTAAAAACACGGCAATTTCTTCCAGCGACAGCACCTTGTCGACTTTGCAATTCTGAATTGCCGCCCTTGGCATCGAGTCAACTTCCGCGGTATCGGGATCCTGGACTATAGCGAATCCGCCCAGTTCCTTGATCCGTCTCAATCCCAGACTACCGTCGTTATTGGCGCCTGTAAGTATAACGCCGACCAGGTGCCCTCGGTATGCATTCGCAGCAGTTTCAAACAGCACATCAATAGACGGCCGGGCATAATTTACCCTTTCATCCACGGTCAGGGTGAACGACAGATCCGGTTCGAGCATCAGGTGGTAGTTAGGTGGCGCAACATAGGCGTAACCCGGCTGCGGATGTTCTTTTTCATCGGCCTCCTTTACCCTGATCCCCTTGAGATCATTGAGTATATGAACCAGGTAATTATCGGCGTCGGGGCTGATATGCTGGACAATGATCACCGGCATGCGGAAGTTTCTATCCAGGTTGCGTAACAGGATCTTAAGTGCATTCAGGCCTCCGGCCGAAGCTCCCACAACCACCGCCCTGTATTTTCCGGATTCCTTCATCCGCCAGATTTTTTAATATAAATCCTTTCCTTCTCTACAAAGCCTGTAAAATTGATATTATGACCCGAGAATTGCAGGTTTTCCTTGGATCCAAGGCATAAAATTCCTCCCCCGGGCAGGGATTCATTGAACAAACCGATCACCTTATCCTGTAACTTCCGGTCAAAATAAATAAGGACATTCCTGCAGATGATCAGGTTGACTTCAGCAAATACGCTGTCGGTAGCCAGGTTATGGGTTGCAAAGACGATATTTTTCCGCAACAGGTCAAGGAGCTTCGCCGATTCGTTATTCGTAGTATAATAATCGGAAAGGGAAACTTTACCTCCGGCTTTCTGGTAATTCACTGTAAATTCCTTCATCCGGCTGATCGGATAGATCCCTTCCTTCGCCTGCCTTATAATGACCGGGTTGAAATCGGTCGCATAGATCTGTGTGCGGCCGCTCAGCCCTTCCTCCCTCATTAAAATTGCCATGGAATAGACTTCTTCACCACTGGAACATCCGGCATGCCAGATCTTGATGAATGGAAGCTTTTTAAGCACAGGCACCACCTGGCTGCGGACAGCCAGATAAAATGCCGGGTCCCTGAACATCTCCGTTACGTTGATCGACAGATCCATGAGCAGAAGATCGACAAATCTACGGTCAGCCAGCGATGCATGGATCATCTGGGAAATGGAACCCAGTCCGGATAAGGTGAGCCTGTTGATCACCCTGCGCCGGATATGCGCCTGGGAATAATTCCGGAAATCATAACCATATTTTTCGTAGATCGCCTGGATCAGCAGCCTGATCTCTATATCTTCGTTTTCCATCAGCTCTTCCTGTGGCTTCTTCATAAGGATCTCTTTTGAAGGCCTGAACGGACCAGGGATGCGAGTATACTGAGAACAAGGATAGATGCGATAACCAGCAGGGAATGATTCGTGCTGATTTTATAAACATGCGATACCAGCATCTTTACTCCCACAAAACCAAGAAGGCAGGCCAGGCCAAGCTTCAGATAATAAAAACGGTTCATGACATCCATCACGAGGAAGAACAGGGAGCGAAGGCCAAGGATGGCAAAAATATTTGAGAAAAAAACAATGTATGGATCAAGCGTGACCGCAAACACCGCGGGGACTGAATCCACGGCAAAAAGCACATCCGAGAATTCGATGATCAAAAGCACAATGAACAGTGGCGTGAAAAAGAACTTCCCTCCCCTCAAGATCCAGAATTTTTCCTCATGGTCTTCCCTCGAGACACGGAAATATTTCGACATGAACCTGACCACGGGATGATGTTCGGTATCGATCTTTTCCTCCTCCTTTGCCGACATGAATTCCCATCCCATCTTCAACCCTATGATCACAAGCATCCCCCCGAACACAAAGAGAAACCAGGAAAATCTCTGGATCAGTACGCTGGAAACAAAGATGAAAATGAACCTCATTATGATGGCGCCGAGAATTCCCCAGAACAAAACACGCTTGTAATACTTTGGACTGATACTGAAGGAGATGAAGATGAGGACAATGACGAAAATGTTATCCACCGAAAGTGAATATTCGATAAGGTATCCGGCAAGATATTCCAGAGAAAGGTTTTTATTATAACTGCGGATGGCATCCTCCACGGTGAGGCCGTGTATGTTTATGGGATGATGGAATTTATTGATACGCGCCTGGATGGCGGAAGTGGAATCAAGCCCGTGGATCCAGTTTCCATGGAATCGCAACAGGATGTAAAAGGCAAATGAGATAACTACCCATACCAGTGTCCACGTAAGCGATTCCTTAACGGATAAGATATGCGAATGCTTTTGAAAAATTCCAAGGTCCAGCATCAGCATCAGGAGAATGAAAAACAGGAATAAGGAGAAAAAAAGAAATTCGTTCAGATTAAGCGACATGGGCTTTCCGGGATGCTGTTAATAGATCAAAATTACAGAAAATTCTTACTTTTGCAATCCTTTAAACGATTTTCAACACTTTTTGCAATGAATGATGCCTTAGCACTGAATGCCAACCCCCTCATACGTTTTCTCGACAAGCCATCCGAAGAATTTACCAAAAGTGATATCATCCGTTTCATTGAATCCAATGGCATTTCCATGCTGAATTTCAGGTATGCCGCTGCCGATGGTCGTTTGAAGACACTGAACTTCATGATCAAAAGCCGGAAACACCTTGATAATATCCTGAGCGCCGGCGAAAGGGTCTCCGGCTCAAGCCTTTTCCCCCATTATGTTGAAGCCGGATCTTCCGATCTTTATGTGATCCCTCGTTACCGAACTGCCTTTGTCAACCCCTTCTCCCTGATCCCCGCGATAGATGTCATCTGCTCATACTATGATAAGGACGGGCTGCCGTTTACAAATTCGCCTGAATATATCCTGCGGAAATCGCATGAAGTCCTGAAAAAAGAAACCGGACTCACATTCGAAGTCATGGGGGAACTGGAGTACTATGTGATCAGCGAGAAAAGTGTTTTGTTCGAAGCAGCCGACCAGAAGGGCTACCATGAATCCTCCCCTTTCTGCAAATGGGAAAACCTTCGGATCGAAGCCATGAAAGCCATTTCTGCATGCGGCGGATATATTAAATACGGGCATTCGGAAACCGGGAATTTTACGGAAACCGGATTGCTGTTCGAACAGAATGAAATTGAATTCATACCGGTGAAACTCGAGGATGCGGCGGAACAATTGCTTATCGCCAAATGGGTGCTAAGATCCCTGGCCCATAAGCATGGCGTTACCGTGACCTTTGCCCCGAAGATCACTTCAGGAAAAGCCGGGAGCGGGCTGCATGTCCACACCCGCCTGATGAAGAACGATAAAAGCCAGATGATTGATAAAGGGAAGCTTTCCGATATCGCCCGATGTGCCATTGCCGGATACCTCGACCTTGCTCCCTCGCTTACGGCCTTCGGAAATACGATCCCGACTTCCTATTTCAGGCTGGTCCCCCACCAGGAAGCCCCTACTAATATTTGCTGGGGCGACCGCAACCGTTCGGTACTGGTAAGGGTACCACTGGGATGGGGCAGCAAGCATGACATGATCATGGATGCAAACCCCAAAGAAACGGATACTGAGAAAGGCTTCGGAAGCCGGCAAACTGTCGAGTTCCGCGCCCCTGACGGGTCAGCCGATATCTATCTTCTCTTTGCAGGGCTGGCTGTTGCCGCCATGCATGGCCTCAAGATGGAAGATGCACTGGAATACGCTGAAAAATCCTATGTCGATATCAATATTTTCGAGGAAAAAAACAAGCAAAGGATCAGCCATCTTAAGCACCTGCCCGACTCATGCTGGAAATCGGCGGGCATATTGCAAAAACAAAGGGCGATATTCGAACGGAACGGGGTGTTCCCCCCGCTCGTCATCGACGGTATTATTAAAAAACTGCGGAGCTATAACGATGAGTTCCTCCGTGAATCGATCAAGGACAATGAGAAAGAACTGCTGAAGCTGGTGAATGCGTTCCTTCATTGCGGCTGATGCTGTCTGACTTCCTTATCCAGGGTTTTTCCAGTTCCGATGCATCAGGAATTTCTTCGGGGACCCCACCCAGCGAAGTTCATGTGGCGACAGGTGGGGAAGTGAGCTTGCGAACGGCTCGCCTGGAGCTGTGAACAAGCCGTCGGTGGGTCGAAGAAATTACAAAGCGGTGGAACTGGAAAAACCCTGGAGTTGCGCCAAAATGTCATAATAAAATCAATTCTATCAGTCATTTTGTCGGCGAAACCATGCCTCTCAGGAGCAAAAAATGGCTGGTACGAAAATTGAACTGATGCATCAGCAAACAAAAAATTAATTAACATAGGAGGATAAAACCATGACACTGATAAGATGGCACCAGAGAAACCCGTTAGGCGACCTGATGAGTAATTTTTTCGACAATGAACTGGGTGATTTCTTCGGAAAACGTTTTACCGATCCCGCTGCAAACATCATAGAGAATGCTGATAATTTCCTGCTCGAGATTGCAGCGCCCGGACTGAAGAAAGATGATTTCAAGATCAATCTTGAAAACAGCATCCTGACCATTTCGGCCGAGATCGAAAACGAAAAAGCTGAAGAAACCAAAAATTATACCCGCAAGGAATTTCATTATGGCTCTTTCAGCCGTTCCTTCACACTTCCCAAGACAATCAATCTTGAGGCTATCAAGGCCGACTACCAGGAAGGTATTCTGAAAGTAATGATGCCCAAATTCGAAGAAGCCAAGCTGGAAACGAAAAAAGAGATTAAGATCTCATAATTCGCTGGTTTAATGGAGTAAAAGGCTGTTCCCTTTGAGGGGATGGCCTTTTTTATTTTTCCTACCTTTACACCATTGATGAAAGCTCCCTCCCAAAACCTGCGGGCACACCTTGCATTACTGGCCACAGCCATTATCTGGGGACTGAATTATACTATTTCAAAATACCTTATTACCGGCATCTTCACCCCTTTCCAGTTGATCTTCCTGAGGCTTCTCGGGGGTGTGATATGTTTCTATATCTTCCAGAAATTATTTGTCCCTGAAAAAGTTTCCCGCAGGGATCTGGTCATGTTCGCCCTGCTGGGGATCCTGGGCTTTGCCCTGAACCAGACACTTTTCTATGTTGGTCTGGACTATACTACTCCTGTCGACGCTTCCATTATTCATGTGATCAACCCCATACTGGTCCTGATCTTCTCGAGTATCATCATAGGCGAAAAAGTGAACTTACGGAAGACCGGCGGGATCGCATTTGGCAGCGCAGGGGCTTTGCTGCTTATCTTTTACAGCAGCGGGCTCACATTCAGCGGGAACCATGCCATGGGCAATACGATGATCGTGCTCAACATAGTTTGTTATGCCCTCTACCTCGTTCTCATTAAACCCCTGGTTGGCAAATACCACACGGCCACCATCCTGAAATGGGTCTCTCTTTTCGGATTTCTTTTCGTCCTCCCGTTTTCCATTAAGCCGGCGATACAGATCAATTTTGCAGCCATTCCCGCAAAAGCCTGGATTTCAGTAGTCTATGTGATTATCATGAATACCTTTATCGCCTATTTCCTCATCAACTTCGCCCTGCAGCGGGTCATGCCGAGCCTGGTAAGTTTTTACACTTACCTTCAGCCGGTCGTTGCATCAGTATCATCTCTCTCGGTTGGGAGCGGAAGCATCACCTGGACAAAGATTCTTGCAGCAGCTCTTATTTTCTCAGGAGTATGGCTGGTAAGCAGCAATGTTAAACGGGAATTCAGACCCTCTGAAGTCAGCAAAGAGGAAAAGCCCGCGTCAGAGTAAATGGCGGAACGGGGTGAGAAGCCATTCGAAAAACTTTTCGATCCACGAGCGTTTCTCCCATGCCTCAAAATTAAATTCTTCGGAGGCCTGCAACGATTCCCCCACATGGGTCTGCAACTGAGTAATGATCCCGGGTTCCGACCCGATGAGAGCGACCTCGTATTGGAAGCGGAAGCTCCTGTAGTCGAAGTTGGCCGATGCGATGGAGAAGATGGAATCATCGATCAGCATCATTTTCGCATGAAGGTTGTAAGGTCCGTAAAAGAAAATCCTGATCTTGTTTTTATAAAACATCCCCAGATGCTTGTTCCTGAGAATGTCGATCATTCTCACATCCGAATTTTTCGGCATGATGATGGTCACTTCCACCCCCCGCTTACTTGCATCCATCAAGGCCTTCCTGAGAGTAAACCCGGGGAGGAAATAAGGCGTTTCGATGATCACCGATTGTTTAGTAGCCTTGATCATCTGAGTATACTTCTTTCGTATCCTCTGCAGGGGCAATGAGGGAACATCACGCATGATCTCGAAATCACCATGGTAAATTGTACGGGTGAACGTCAGTTTATTCGAGATAATATAAGGATTGAAGGCATCGAAATTTTCGCTGAAGACTTTTTTCAGGGGCAGGGCCAGGTCTCCTTCGGAACGTAGGGCCAGTTCTCTCCAGTTCAGGTTATACCCTGTAATATTGGCGGAGCCCAGGTATGAAATGTTGTCGTCGATCACCATGATCTTCCTATGGTCGCGCCTGTTGCCGCGTGTAAAGAGGTCGGTATTGATTTTTATCTTTTCGAAGAACTTGACCTCGCCTCCACTCCTGATCAATCCCTTGAAAAAATCATCGCTCACCGGGCCTTTGCCCCATGAATCAATCAGGATGCGGATCTTCACTCCTTCCTTAGCCTTCCGGGTGAGCGCGTCACGGAACCTTTCACCCATGTGGTCATTGGCGAACTTGTATGTTTCGAGCAGGATATATTCACGGGCCTGGGCTATATCATTCAGCATCAGGTTATAAAGCTTGAAAGTATCGTCTATGAGCAGGAACTTCATGCCAGGATGGTATTAGAATTCAAAGTGTCATGAGTTTTTACACCGGGATACATACAAATATACCATAAAATCACTTCCGCATTAAAAAGGGTGGAAAAACAGGGAGTCTCCCGGGATTTGCCTTAAAGCAGGGTTTTTGTATCTTTACGTCAAATTAACACTCTTAACCATGATCAAATCGATGACCGGGTACGGCAAGGCTGTGGCTGAATACAGGGACCGGAGGCTGACTATTGAAGTGAAAAGCCTGAACAGTAAACAACTTGACCTTGCACTTAAATTGCCGGGCATGTTCCGCGAGAAAGAGCTTGAAGTCAGGAATCTGATCTCCCAAAAACTTGAACGTGGCAAGGTTGACCTGTTTATCAGCGCGGAAACCACCGGCGACAGCGCCGGAATATCCATCAACCGTGAACTTGCAAAGAAATACCATGCCGAACTGAAGGACCTTCTGCATGAAATGAAGGAAGATTGTCCCGGCGGATTGCTGCCGCTGATTATCAGGCTGCCAGATATTCTGCAATCGACGAAGGAAGAACTGGATGAAAATGACTGGCTCTTTGTCCGTGCCGGTATCGAGCACGCTCTTGCCCTTGCCGATGAATTCAGGTCTCACGAAGGGGCTGTCCTGGATGAAGATCTCAGGAAAAGGATCCGTCTTATCCTTCAACATCTCAATGAAGTTGAGCCTTTTGAAAAACAAAGGATCAGCGATATACGTGAGAAAATGATCAGGGATTTCTCAGCTTATAAAGGTGATTTCAACGGATCAGCACCCGACCAGAACAGGTTCGAGCAGGAGTTCATCTATTATCTTGAACGTCTTGATGTTACGGAAGAAAAGATCCGGCTTAGAAAACATTGCGATTACTTCCTGGATACGCTGGATGAAGAACTTTCACAGGGAAAAAAGCTGGGCTTCATCACACAGGAAATAGGGAGGGAGATCAACACCCTCGGATCCAAAGCCAACCAGGCCGACATCCAGAAACTCGTGGTCAGGATGAAGGATGAGTTGGAAAAGATCAAAGAGCAGCTGTTGAATATTCTATGACAGGGAAAGCCATCATCGTCTCTGCTCCCTCGGGAGCCGGGAAGACCAGCATCGTACGGTATCTGCTCGATGCCCTGCCGTTCCTTGCATTCTCCGTTTCAGCCTGCAGCCGGCCAAAACGAGAGACTGAAACCGACGGCCAGGATTATTATTTTTTGTCTGCGGATGAGTTCCGGTCGAAGATCGATGCAAGCGCCTTCGTTGAATGGGAGGAGGTCTACCCCGGGAGCTTTTACGGCACCCTGAAGTCAGAGCCGGAACGAATCTGGAAAGAAAACCGGGTCCCCATCTTCGATGTTGACGTGAAAGGCGGGCTCAGCCTGAAATCATATTTCGGCCCGAGTGCATTAGCCGTTTATATCAAACCTCCCTCGATCGAAGCCCTGGAGAACAGGCTGAGGAACCGCGGGACGGAAAATGAGGAAAGCCTGAAAACACGGCTTGGCCGGGCCCAATTCGAACAGGGTTTTGCCGGCAGGTTCGACATCTGCGTCACAAACGAAACACTGGAAACCGCCTGCAAGGATGCTGAGAAAGCCATTGCGGGCTTCCTTAGCAGGAAATGAGCAAAGAAGCGAAAACCGGTCTGTTCTTCGGGTCGTTCAACCCTATCCATAACGGCCACCTTATGATCACCTCTTATATGGTTGAATATGCCGGGTTAGAGCAGGTATGGTTCGTGGTCTCCCCACATAATCCCCTGAAAGAAAAATCAAGCCTGCTGGCCGACCATCACAGGCTGGTCATGGTAAACCTCGCCATTGAAGATGATAAACGTTTCAAATCGTCCAATATCGAGTTCAAACTCCCGAAACCCTCTTATACCATCGATACCCTAACATACCTCTCCGAAAAATTTCCGGGGAAGCAATTCATCCCCATCCTGGGATCCGATAACCTTCCCACCCTGCACAGATGGAAGAACTGGGAAGCCCTTCTTGCCCAGTATAAAATACTGATCTATCCACGCCCGGGAACATCCCCGTCTCCATATGATAAACACCCCTCTTTATCCTGGGTTGATGCGCCTCTGATCACCATTTCATCCACCTTCATCAGGAAAGGCATCAGGGAAGGCCGCGACATGCGCTACTTCCTGCCGGAAAAGGTGTGGAAGTACATAGAGGAGATGAATTTTTACAAATGAGCCGTGAGCCTGAGACATGCAGAACGGTGACAAAGGCTGCCATTATAAATTCGTAATACCTTAATGTATGATTCATTCAGGTGTTTATCCCGCCATGAGAGCTTCGATCTCCGCAACCGTCTTCGGAATCGGTTTGCCCAGAACGCGAGCGCCATCCGCAGTTACAAGAACATCATCTTCAATGCGTATGCCGCCGAAATCCACATATGTCATGACCTTCTCGTAGTTGATGAACTCAGGGCACCTGTTCTCTTTCTTCCAGATCTCAATGAGTTCCGGGATGAAATAGATCCCCGGCTCAATGGTCATGACGAAGCCGGGCTGCAGCTTGCGCCCGAACCTAAGGAAAGCCAGTCCGAACTCCTTGCTGCGCTGAACTTCATTGTCATAGCCTACGAAGGTCTCTCCCATTCCTTCCAGGTCATGGACGTCCAGCCCCATGGGATGGCCCAGTCCGTGAGGGAAGAACAAAGTGTGGGCACCTTTTGCAACCGCTGCAGCGGGATCACCTTTCATGATGCCCAAAGCTGTAAGGCCTTTGGCAATTTCCGTAGCGGCGAGAAGATGGATATCCTTGAACGGGACTCCTGGTTTTACTGCCTTTGTGGCTTCCATGTTTGCTTTCAGGACAATTTCGTAAATCTCCTTCTGCCGCTGTGAAAATTTACCCCCAACGGGAACAGTCCGTGTGATATCCGAGGCATAATGCAATTCATTCTCGCATCCCGCATCGATCACCATCATCCGGCCTTCATTGAGGATATTGCCATGGTGGTGGTTATGAAGGGTCTGGCCGTTAATGGTAAGAATAACGGGAAATGAAACCGGTCCGCAATGTGAAAGTGCGATGCCTTCGATGGTCCCGGCTATCTGCTGCTCAACCACACCGGGTTTGGCCATTTTCATGGCGGTGGTATGCATGATATAAGCCACATCGATCATCTTCTCAATCTCTTTCACTTCCAGCTCATCTTTCCGCATCCTGAGCTTAACGATTGCGCTGATAAGATCGGGGGAAGCCTTTGCCCTTACTTCGGAATGATGAATGCCTAACAGATCAGAGAGCTGGATAATGGTTTCGGCACGGTAAGGAGGGGCATAATGCACCTTCCTCCCCCTGCTCAGGGCAAGGCTCAGGTAAGCTGTAAGTTCCTTAAGCGCGAATGAGGCAGAGACGCCTGCTTTGGAGGCCTGTTCAGCCATGGTCGGCTGCTTCCCCATCCATATGATGTCATCGATATCCACGTCATTCCCGAAGATGATATCCTTGCCTTCATCAAGGTCAATAAGGCCGGCCAGATCGGGATGATCCAATCCGAAGAAATAAGAGAAATTACTGTCCTGACGGAATGAATACTGGTTGGCCGGGTAATTGAAAGGGACATCAGTATTTCCTATAAAAAGGGCTATTCCGTTCGAAAGCTCAGCACGGAGCTTTTTTCGTCTTTCGCTATAAACGTTTGAGGGAAACATAATTTAGAATGATTTTGAATTAATGAAAAAACTGCTTGATTTCATTTTTTATACAAAAATTATCCTCTATTTTTGTCCTTAAGTCATCTGTTCAACAAGATTAATCCCGGTTTTAAGCCCGGCCTGCGGAACTGCATTTGTTCACGATACAGGGAGCCCGGAGGATTGAACATGACAAATTAACGTTAAATTCCACTTACTTCAACGCATTGATAAACATTTTTAAGTCGGGGTTATGAGCGCATCATTTTTACGATTCTCATCCATAACGAAAAAGATCTGGATGGCATTGCTTGGGATCTTCCTGCTGATTTTCCTGGTCGTGCACCTGAGTATTAATTTTTGCCTTCTCCGGCACGACGGAGGAAGGTGGTTCAACGACGCCGCTACGTTCATGGGAACGAATTATGTGGTAAAGGTCTTCGAGATCGTTCTTTTCGCGGGATTCCTTCTCCATATACTGCTGGGAATAATTCTGCAGATTGAGAACTGGATGTCGCGGCCGGTGCGGTATGCCATTAACAACCGATCCGAAACCCCCTTCCTGTCAAAATACATGATCTGGACGGGCGGCATCGTGCTGATTTTCCTTATCCTCCACCTGATGAACTTTTATTCCATCAAGCTGGGGTGGACCAAAGGCCCCATGCTGCCAACAGGCGAGCCGAATTTCTACCAGAGGGCGATCGATCTTTTCCAGCACCCGGCTTACTCCCTGACTTATGTCTGTTTTATCATCATCCTCGGGTTCCACCTGAACCACGCATTCCAGGCAGCATTCCAGTCGCTCGGGCTGAATTTCAAACGATATACGAAATGCATTGAATGGTTCGGCACCATCTATTCCATCGTCATTCCTTTAGGTTTCATCATTATCCCGATTTACTTTTTACTTATCCGTTAGATATGGCTGAGTTGAATGCAAAAACCCCGAAGGGCCCGGTGGCCCAGAAGTGGAGCAATTATAAGGCCCACCAGAACCTGGTCAATCCCTCCAACAAACGGAAGCTGGACATCATCGTTGTAGGAACAGGGCTTGCAGGAGCTTCTGCTGCCGCCTCGTTTGGTGAGATGGGCTTTAATGTGAAGATATTCTGTTACCAGGACAGTCCCAGGCGCGCCCATAGTATTGCCGCCCAGGGAGGCATCAATGCCGCCAAGAATTACCCCAACGACGGCGACAGCATTTACCGTCTGTTTTACGATACTCTCAAGGGAGGGGATTACCGGGCAAGGGAAGCCAATGTTTACCGTCTTGCTGAAGTAAGCGGTGCCATCATTGACCAGTGTGTTGCCCAGGGAGTGCCTTTTGCTCGCGAATACGGCGGTTCTCTTGAGAACCGTTCGTTCGGCGGGGCTCAGGTTTCCAGGACCTTTTTTGCCCGGGGACAAACCGGACAGCAGCTTTTATTGGGAACTTATTCGGCCCTCAGCCGCCAGATCAAGCTGGGAACGGTTAAAATGTTCAACCGCCACGAGATGATGGATCTTGTGATGATCGACGGGAAAGCCAGAGGCATCATCGCCCGGGACCTGATCAGCGGAAAACTGGAACGGCATTTCGGCCATACGGTGGTATTGGCTACAGGTGGATACGGGAACGTTTTCTATCTTTCAACCAACGCCATGGGCTCCAACACCAGCGCCATCTGGCAGGCCATGAAACACGGCGCATATTTCGCCAACCCTTGCTTCACTCAGATCCACCCCACATGCATCCCGGTCCATGGAGTCTACCAGTCAAAACTCACCCTGATGAGCGAAAGCCTCAGGAACGATGGCCGCATCTGGGTCCCGAAGAAAAAAGAAGACGCTGAAAAACACCAGAAAGGACAACTTAAAGCCAATGATATTGCGGAAGAAGACCGCGATTATTTCCTCGAACGCAGGTACCCGGCTTTCGGGAACCTTGTCCCCCGCGACGTGGCTTCCCGGGCCGCCAAAGAGCGCTGCGATGCAGGCTTCGGCGTAGGCCCTACCGGCCTTGCAGTATTCCTCGATTTCAAGGAATCCATCGGCAGGCTGGGAAAAAATGTCATCGAAGAGCGTTACGCCAACCTCTTCCAGATGTATGAAAAAATAGTGGATGAAAATCCGTATGAAAACCCTATGATGATCTTCCCTGCAGTGCATTATACCATGGGAGGATTATGGGTCGATTACGAACTGATGTCGACAGTCACCGGACTTTTCGTTGCCGGCGAAGCCAACTTCTCCGACCACGGGGCCAACCGCCTTGGGGCTTCCGCCCTTATGCAGGGCCTGGCCGACGGGTACTTCATCCTGCCCTATACCGTTCAGAATTACCTTTCATCCGAAATTAAAACCCCAAGGATTTCCACCGATAAAAAAGAATTCGAAGATGCCGAAAAAAGGGTAGCGGAACGTCTGAACCAACTATTGGGTATCAACGGGGCCAAATCAGTGGATCATTTCCATAAAGAACTTGGAAAGATCATGTGGGAGAATGTCGGGATGGGCCGTACAAAAGAAAGCCTGCAAAAAGCCATCTCACTCATACGGGACCTGCGAAAAAGGTTCTGGTCCGATGTTCGTATCCCGGGTAAAACGGATGAACTGAACGTGGAACTCGAGAAAGCAAACAGGGTGGCCGATTTTCTTGAACTCGGCGAACTCGTTGCCCTGGATGCACTCGATCGTAATGAAAGCTGCGGCGGCCACTTCCGCGAGGAATACCAGACCCCCGAAGGCGAATGTCTGCGCGACGACAAGAACTTCAAATACGTCGCCGCATGGGAGTACATCAAGGAAGGTGAATTCAAACTGCATAAAGAACCGCTTGATTATGAGGAAATTGAAGTGAAGGTCAGAGATTATAAATAGTGATGAGCCATGGCTTGTTATAAAAATATTTTAATATGAACTTAAACCTAAAGATCTGGAGGCAGAAAGATGCCAAATCACAGGGGAAATTCGTGACCTATCCTTTGGAAGGGATTTCACCGAATTGTTCTTTCCTTGAGATGCTTGATATCCTGAATGAAGGACTGATCCTGAAGAATGAAGATCCGGTGGTGTTCGACCACGACTGCCGTGAAGGGATTTGCGGGATGTGCAGCCTTTATATCAACGGCCGCCCTCATGGGCCTGATGAAGCGGTCACGGCCTGCCAGCTCCATATGCGGAAATTCAAAGACGGTGATACCATCGTTGTCGAACCCTGGCGAGCCAAACCATTTCCTGTTATCAAAGACCTCATGGTCGACCGCACCGCCTTTGACAAGATCATACAGGCCGGGGGTTATATTTCGGTGAACACGGGCGGGGCAATGGAAGCAAACCATATCCTGGTGCCAAAACCTGCAGCAGAATTGTCGATGGATGCTGCCGCCTGCATCGGTTGCGGCGCCTGTGTTGCAGCATGCAAGAATGCTTCGGCCATGCTGTTTGTCTCGGCAAAAGTATCCCAGTTTGCCCTCCTTCCGCAGGGGCGGCCTGAAGCCAGGGAACGCGTGCTCACAATGGTGAAGAAAATGGATGAACTTGGTTTCGGGAACTGTACGAATACTTACGCATGCGAAGCCGAATGCCCGAAAAGCATCTCACGCACCAACATAGCCCGCATGAACCTTGAGTTCCTCTGCTCCAAAACAACCTGGGACTGAAGAACAATCCAATCATATCGATCAGGGTTTATACCTCCTCCACCTTCTCTTTATATACCACTCCCCTTTCCCTCAGGCCTTTGAGTAAATAATCCACACATTCGGGATGGGTTCCGAAATATTCCGGGACTATCACTCCTTTTTGTGTGAAAACGCCGTCGGCAATCATGCGTAAGGCCACAGTTGCAGTATAACCCGTGGTGCGTGCCATGGAATGAATGCCGGTCGTTTCATTCTTGCGGTCGAAAAGATCCCAGGTATAACGAAGCTTTTTACCGTCCCTGGACCCTTCCACCACGACCTTCATGACCGTAATATCTATGTCCTTTTCGGTAAATTTCCATCGGGGGAACAGGACTTTTGAAGTCAGATCGATGGGCCGAATTTTTACATCACCAACCTGGATCTCCTCTTTTGAGAAAAATCCTGTTTCGCGCAACACCCTCATTTTTTCAATATGCCCGGGATAACGCAGGGTTTTCTCCGACATATAAGGCGCTTTGATAGTATGGACCAGTGAGCGCAGGCCATCGGTGTTGAAAGCTTCGAGAGTGCCTATGCCCGGAAAATTGATAAGTTCGGGATCGCTCAGGGCAGGCTTGACAACTGTCGTCCCCCCCACAATAAAGTGCGCCGGCCGGATATATTCCTCGATCACGTCGGCAGGTGAAAAAACTGCTTTGTATTCAAATGGCCACTCGCGTATTTCAGGCAGGCCTCCCACATAATACACCACACTTTCGGTCGTATCAAGCAGGTGATGCGCTATACCGATAAGTACATTGCACATGCCGGGCGCCACGCCGCAATCCATTACCGCCGTGATATTCTGCTTTCGCGCGATCTCATCCATGGCAAAAGGATTTTCAATAAAAAAAGAAATGTCCACAATATCCCTGCCCACCTCCACCACCGCACTGAAAGTCCGGAAGCCCATGTAACCGGGCACAGCATTGACCACCATGTCAAAGGACCCCGCAAGCTCACCCACCGTCGAAGGATCTCCCAGGTCACGGTGCATTACCTTTAATTTTGCCGAAGCGGCGACTTTCGACAAGGCCTCTGCATTATAATCCACTACGGTCACATCAAACCTTTCATCCTTTGCAAGGTCAATTGCCATGGCGCTTCCGACCATTCCAGCGCCCAGGACCAATATTTTTTTCATTTTGTTTTACTTTTTAATGGCTCCCGGTGAATTCCCCGCAGGCTGCGCAACAACCTCCTTTTAAGAAGGTGTTTTCCTACGGGCTTACCACGTATGGAGGCCTGCAGCCAGGCTTTCTATTCCTTTATAAATTTCCCGATCACAGGAATTTCATCCCCCGTGAGCCTGATATAATAAACACCTGCAGGAAGAGACTGTATGTCGATCATTGTCCCCGCACCTGAAACCTGCCCGCGGATCAGATCCCTGCCGCACATATCATAAATTGCAAATGATAAATGATCCTGGACGGCCGGGGCTGACTGCTGTGACTTTATAAGAATCCGTGACGATGCGGGATTCGGGATGATCGTAAGTTGCCTGACGGGGGATGGATTAAATATCCCGGTCCCCCCGCTAGTGGTTTTCAGAATCGTTTCCCCTCCTCCGACCACGTACCCGGTTTTGTTGTCGCTGAAAAAAACAGATGACAGTCCGACCGAAACCCCTGATTTCTGTTTATTCCAGTGAGCACCTGCATCCGTGGTTTGAAGGATGACCCCATCTGTTCCCACCGCATACCCCGTCCTGGCATTCAGAAAAAACAATCCACCGTAACGTGTCGTATCGCTGGCCCCTGTAGCTACCCAGGTAGCCCCGCCGTTCGTGGTCCGGAGAATAACACCGGTATCCTTCTCCATAGCTGTATTCGCACCGGCAATGTAACCGGTATCTTTGGATGGGAACTTTACCGACATGAATGTAAGCGTGGTTCCTGAAACCTGGTGGACCCAGGTTGATCCTCCATCGGTGGTTTTCAGGATTGTCCCATGGCCGCCAACGGCATACCCGGTCACCGCATTTGTAAAATAAACCGAATAGATGGAATTGGTGTCACCGCTGACCGTGGAATACCAGTTCCGTCCTGCATTGGTTGATTTAAGGATCAAACCTCCGCCCCCACCGATATAACCTGTATCCGGAACAGGAAAATAGACACTTACAAGAACCGATAAAAACTGGTATGGGTGTGATTCCCAGGTATTACCGCCATCAGTGGTTTTGATAATCAATCCGAGCAGGCCGACGGCATACCCGTTCTGGGAATCCGTAAAATAAATCGCCGTGGCGCCAAAACTACCAGGGATGTTCAGCTTATTCCATGTAACTCCCCCGTCGGTCGTCTTAAAAACAGAGGAAAACAAGCCTCCGGTATAACCGGTGTTTGCATCTGTGAACTGGACATAGTTGTAAGTGGCAATACCTCCGGAATTCATGATTTGCCAGCCCTGGGCATTTACGGCATTGAAAAGGATCACCGACAATAAAACAGTAAATAGTTTTTTCATAAGCCTGACTTTAAATTCAGAATTGATTTTCCACAATAAATATAGTGAATCTGACGCCCCGAATAACAAAATATTTGCTTATTTGTGAACACCCTGATATTACGGTCTTCCCATCCAATTGCTTATGGTCCGCTCCCTGCCCCGTGAAAATTACTATTACTAATGCCTAATACCTATATCACTTTCCCCTTCATGCCGGATTAAGTAATAAAATCCCCATGCTTCCCACGATCTCTTTTTTTGCCTATGAAATCGATTCAATAGTTTGCTTTATCTGTAAAAAAGATAAGATAAAAAAGAACATTCCGGTAAAATCCTGGGTACTGATCCCTGATAATGACACTGAAAAAGTGAAGCAGGATCCTTCGCTTATGATCCCTGAGATCTTCATGCAGTAGAAATTTTTCTACCTTTGCCGGGAACTTACTGGTTTATGCATTCATTGCGGCGACATATAAGCCTGTTTTTACTGGCTTTTTTCTGTATCGTGCTTGTTCCCAGGGAATATGTACATCTTTTATACAACCACAGTGATACCGAATGCCATCCCGGTAAAGCATTACAGCTTGACACGATCCACAAACATTGCAAGTTATTACAGTATCGGTTTTCGATTTTTTCAAACCATTTTGATACAATACAGAGAGCCGTCCGCATTGCTGTTAAATGGTTCCATCATCCTTTTAATGAAGGTGTTTCCCGGGAAATCCGGTTTGCATTTTCCTCAAGGGCCCCGCCAATGCAGTTTGAATTTTCTCATGCTGGTTCCTGATACCCCGGGCAGGACTTTTGTTTCTGATTTCTGAAAACGCTTGTTCAAATCATCCTGGCTTAAACGGGGACCAGATTTCCTGATTTTTCCTTGATCTCATTTTCCAATTCACTTTCATCTTCATGAAACACAGAGTTTTATCAATTATATATCTCTTCCTTATCCTCCAAAGTTCAGTCGTTTCCGGGCAAAACTCGCTATCGGGTCATGTCACAGACAAGGAAACCGGCGAATCCCTTCCGGGTGCAACAGTTTATTTCCCGGATCTTAAATCCGGGACGTCAACCGATAATAATGGTTTTTACAAGTTCCGCGACCTCCCGGGCTCATCCATGATAATCCAGGTAAGCTTCATCGGCTACAAAGCCGAGATCGTGACCCTGAACCTCGCCAAGGTCCGTACGTATGACTTTCAGCTGAACCCGTCAGCCATAGAGGCAAAGGAAGTCGTGGTCACAGGCAATGCCCTGTCGTCAGATAATGACCGGAGCAGCATCTCCATCACTCCCATCAACAAAGACCACTTGCTCACGCTGCCGTCGACCAACCTGATAAATTCAATTTCAACCATCCCCGGTGTTTCAGAGATCACTACAGGAGGGGAGATCTCCAAACCGGTGATCAGGGGACTGTCGTATAACCATATTGTAACCCTTAATGAGGGAGTGCGGCAGGAAGGGAACCAGTGGGGCGACGAGCACGGGATCGAGATCGACCAGTTCTCGGCCGACCGGATCGAGGTTTTGAAAGGCCCGGCAAGCCTGTTCTACGGATCGGATGCCATGGGGGGGGTGATCAACATCCTTGAGCAGACCCCTGCCAGCATGGGTTCCATCGACGGGGAGTGGGTTTCGCAGTTTTCAACCAACGACAGGCTTTACAGCAACTCCCTGATGGTGGAAGGGAATCAGAATGGATGGATCTGGAGGGCCAGGGGAACATATAAAACAGCAGCCTCGTACAGCACTCCTACCGAATGGGTCTACAACTCAGGTTTTGATGAGAAAAACTTTTCCCTGCTGGCCGGGGTTGTTAAAAAATGGGGTTACTCGCACCTGCATTTCAGCTCATTTAACACGAAAATCGGAATGATAGAGGGGACCCGCGATTCCGCTACCAACCAGTTCATCGATTACCAGGGAAATATCGTTTCGGAATCAAGGGCAAAAAGCCGTTCCATCGACGTTCCTTTCCAGGATGTGAGCCACAATAAAATATCCTCCGTAACCAACCTCCTGATTAAAGACAACCAGCTGAAAATTTCCCTTGGCTACCAGTGGAACAACAGGAGGGAGTTCGGGGAAACCCCTGATGCTCCCGGGTTATTTCTGCATCTGGACACCTGGACTTATGACCTCAGGTATACCCGGCTCCTTGGAAAGTCAATTGAACTTGTGGGAGGGATTTCGGGCATGACACAGTTGAACCGAAACCATGGCACCGAATACCTGATCCCGGATTATAACCTGCAGGACTGGGGTGGTTTTGTATACGCAAAAAAAACCTGGGAACGGTTTACAGTGAATCTCGGTGTAAGGTATGACTACAGGCATGTGACCGGCTACCCGCTCTACCTTGATACCCTCGGACATCCCGCTTCTTCAGGCGATACGCTTTTCCATGCTTTCAGCAGGGATTTCTCTGCTTTTACCGGGTCGACCGGGATGACTTTCAGGCTGAATAAAGCCATCAATTTCAAATTCAATGTCGGCAGGGGATTTCGCGCCCCGAATATTTCCGAACTCTCCGCCAACGGGGTCCATGAAGGCACCTTCAGATATGAGATCGGGAACCCGGACCTGAACCCTGAAACAAGCCTGCAGATCGACGGGGAGATCTCATGGGATAATAAATTCCTGAACATGGCCTTTAACGGGTTCTACAACATTATTGACAATTATATTTATTACCGGAATATCAACTGGGAGAAAAAAGAAGTAAAAGGTGTCTGGTACCCGGTCTACCGATACGTCCAGGGAAATTCCCTGCTGAAAGGATTTGAATTCGAACTGGATATCCACCCTGTCGAATCCCTTCATTTTGATAACAACCTTGATTATGTGTGGGGAGGCAACCAGTCAACCGGTACACCCCTGCCCTTTATCCCGGCCCTGCACCTGACAGACCAGGTGAAATGGACCTTTAAGACCCGGAAGACAAGTGCGTTGAAAAAACCTTATATCCAGGTCGAGATGGAGACTCATTTTGCCCAGGACAGGATAGATAGTTTCGAAACCGATACCCCGGGATATGTCCTCCTGAACTTCAACGTGGGAACCAAGCTGAAGGTTCAGAAACAGTTATGGACATTTTATGTCAGCGGGACAAACATGGTGAATACAAAATATTACGATCACCTGAGCAGGCTGAAGGAGGTTGGGATTTATAATATGGGCAGAAGGATCACTTTCGGGCTTGTGATTCCGTTTGGAATATTCAAAGGGAATAAGGAATAACTTTGCTTAATTTTGCATTAAATTTTAAAAGGGTCCATCTGCGGATGGAGGAACTCCGTTGTATGCTTAGAATCTGAGTTTCACTCCCGCTGTGAGAGCAATTTTCGGGAAAAAGGCCATGCGTTTCATTGATATTCCTGGCCAGCAGGCCATTAAAGAAAAACTGATCCATACAGTGATCGGGCAAAGGGTAAGCCATGCCCAGCTCTTTTATGGCCCTGAAAGCTCCGCGAAACTGGCCCTGGCCATTGCTTACGCCCAGTTCATCAACTGCAGGAACCGGCAGTCTCCAGCAGATGAAACCCATCTCACAATCTCACAAACTCACAATTTCGCCACCTCTCTTGACTCCTGCGGCACCTGTCCGTCCTGTGTAAAATATTCGAAACTTATCCACCCCGACCTCCATTTCATCTATCCTGTTGCGAACACCCGTAAGGTGACTAAAAAAGCCCAGAGCAAGTTATTCACTGCCGATTGGAGGAATTTTATCCTTCAGAAGCCATTCCCTGTGAATCTCCAGGACTGGTATGATTTTATCGGGATCGAAAACAAGCAGGGCATCATCAATGCGGATGACTGCAGCGAAATAATCTCCACCCTGGGCTATAAGTCATACGAGTCGGAATATAAAGTCATGATCATCTGGATGGTGGAACGCTTGTTTTACGCTGCCGCCCCGAAGATCCTCAAGATCCTAGAAGAACCTCCCGAAAAGACGCTGTTCCTGCTGATCTCCGAGGACCCTGACCAGATCATCAATACCATTGTTTCACGCTGCCTGATGGTCAGGATTCCTCCCGACAGGGATGTGATCATGGCCGATGAAAACAAGGGTGAGAAACTTTATTTTGCGACTTTCGCCAAATGGATGAGGCTTTGTTACGGCATGAAAGTCCCGGAGCTTATAAGTTTTGCAGCCGAGATGGCCAAACCAGGCAGGGAGAAGCAGAAGGCGTTTCTGCAATATTCACTCTTCATTCTTTCGCTCTGCCCGGGAGTGATCTACGGCCAGCCCGGCAGGGCCGGCACCGGTAAGGAAGAAGCCGGGTTCCTGGAAAAGTTTGCCCCGATCATCAATACTGCCGGGCTGGCCGGGTTCAACGAACTGTTCAACATTGCCCTGTATCACATCGAACGTAATGCTTATGCCCCTATCCTTTTTCTCGACCTCTCCCTGAAAATAATGCGTCTGTTCCGGCCGGATTTTGTACCTTTGTAACCTTGTGCCGGCCCTGCAGGCCCTCCCTGATCCACAGGATCCTGAAATAACCAATTGCGCATGGAAGAAAACCTTAACCAGAACCCGGATACGGAACCCCGGCCAAAGCCTGAACCTGCCCAGGAAACGGACCAGGACGAAAACTCCGAAAGCCGGACTGTCCCCATCGCCGAACCGGAAACGGAGTTCAGGGGCCCTTCCTATGACTCATCAGGGAACCCTTTCCTGACCAGAGGCTGCTGCGGATCCCCTTCGCCATACCAGAAAAATAACGTGGTCCTCCCGCACCGCTGCAGTAAATTCGACACGTTCGACTGGATCAGGTCAATCCCCCTCCCCGAATCATACAAGACCCCGGATGTAGTGGAAGTCAGGTTTAAAAACAGCCGCAAGGATTTCTTCAGGGTCCCCCCGGAACTGGAGCTTGAACCCGGAGATATCGTTGCCGTGGAAGCTTCACCCGGCCATGACATCGGGATCGTCAGTATTGCCGGTGAACTGGTACGATTTCAGCTCATAAATAAAGGTATCAACCTGGCTTCGCCCGAAATACGGAAAGTTTACCGCAGGGCCAGGCTCACGGATATCGAAAAATGGGTGTCGGCGGTGGAAACCGAATCGGCCACCATGTTCAAATCCAGGAGTATCGCCGACAACCTCGGGCTGGCGATGAAAATCAACGACGTCGAATACCAGGGCGATAATACCAAAGCCATTTTTTATTATACCGCCGACGACAGAGTCGATTTCAGGGAACTTATCAAGTTACTTGCCGAGGAATTCAAGGTCAGGATCGAAATGCGCCAGATCGGCGCACGACAGGAGGCCAGCAGGCTCGGCGGCATCGGGACCTGCGGAAGAGAACTCTGCTGCTCCACTTGGCTCAGTGAGTTTTCATCCGTCACAACGAATACCGCACGAGTGCAGCAACTTTCACTCAATCCCCAAAAACTCGCCGGCCAGTGCGGAAAACTCAAATGCTGCCTGAATTATGAATTCGACACCTATGTTGATGCCCTGAAAGAATTTCCCGACACCACGGTTGTCCTGAAAACCAAGGCCGGCGACGCAACCCACCAGAAAACGGATATTTTTCAGCAACTGATGTGGTATTCATATACCGATAACCCCCAGCATTTCTTTGCAATCCCCCTGAAGAACGTGCTGTTCCTCATAGAAGAAAATAATGCCGGGAGAATACCCGAAAAACTGGAAGAGTTTGCCAATATTACCGAACATAAACGTGAGTTTGACAACGGGGTCGGACAGGATGACCTGACCCGTTTCGACCACCTGTAATAACCATGAACTACTGAAGATGCATTGCCGCCCTGCAGCTTTTCTCCTCGTTACAGTCCTCTCCCTGGTCCTGCTTTCATGCAATTCCAACCGCTTTTTCCACGAGACAAAACGCATTCCCGATGGCATCTGGAATACCGAAAACAGGATCTCATTCGACCTCAGCATCCCCGATACATCCAAACGGTTTTTAATGTTCATCGATATACGCCATGACGTGGAGTATCCGTTTGCCAATATATATATGTTCCTCGATACCCGGTTCCCGGATGGTAAAATTGCACGTGATACGATTGAATGCCAGCTGGCCGATTATGACGGAAGATGGCTTGGGTCAGGTTCCGGCAGCATCCGTTTTAACCGGTTCCGTTTCCAGAAAGGTATCCGCTTTACGAGAAAGGGAAACTATTCCTTTACCTTTGAACAGGCTATGCGGAAATCCCGGCTGAACGGGATACGGGATATCGGGATTGAACTGGAAACTGAACAATAAGGCAGGAGAAGGAACCGGACTGAATTGAGATATGAGTGGAATTGACCATATCCCCATGTTAAGGAACACAAAAAAAAGCCCCGGCAAGGTGGATGAAAAAAAATACATAAAGTATTTCTGGATCGTTTACGTCATCAGCATTTTCCTTATCGTGTTATTCTTTATCGGCATTGCCGCCGGTATTTTCGGGGCTATGCCCACATTCGAAGAGCTGGAAAACCCGAAAAGCAGCCTAGCTACCGAAGTGCTTTCCGAAGACGGGAAACTGCTTGGAAAATATTATTTTGAGAACAGGACAAACACCCATTTCCAGGAACTCTCCCCGGATGTAATCAATGCACTCATCGCAACAGAAGATGCCCGTTTCTATGAACATTCCGGAATCGACCTCCGGGCTATCTTACGCGTGTTCTGGGGAATGGCTACAGGTACTTCAAAAGGCGGCGGCAGCACCATCACCCAGCAGCTTGCAAAAAATCTTTTCCCCCGCAAGCCAAACAGGACCTTCAACGAAACCGTCCTCATCAAATTCAAGGAATGGATCACGGCCATCAAACTTGAACGTAACTATTCCAAGGAAGAAATCCTGGCCATGTACTTGAATACAGTGGACTTCGGCAGCCAGTCATTCGGCATCAAATCGGCAGCCAAGACTTACTTTAACAAGGAACCTGATCAACTGAACCCCGAGGAAGCGGCACTCCTCATAGGAATACTGAAAGCTCCTTCGTATTTCAGCCCCGTGAGAAACCCTGTCCGGGCAATGGAACGAAGGAATACCGTGCTGTATCAGATGCAACGGTACGATTACCTGAAAAAAAGCGAGTATGACTCCCTGAAAGCAGTCCCCCTGAACATGGAGAATTACCGCATACAGGACCATGCCACCGGGCTTGCCACGTATTTCAGGGAATACCTGCGTTCAGTCCTTACGGAATGGTGCAATACGCATAAAAAAGAAGACGGGAGTGAATTCAACCTTTACCGCGACGGGCTGAAAGTTCATACCACCATCAATTACAGGATGCAGGAATATGCCGAAAAAGCCGTTGCCGCCTATCTCGGTAAAGAACTGCAGCCTGCCTTCTATGCCCACTGGAAAGGTATCCCCTCCGCACCATTTGTATTCGACAAGGACGTGGAACGCAAAGAAATAAATAACCTTCTCCTTTCGTCCATGAGGCGCACCGACCGCTATGCCACGATGAAAGCCCAGGGATATAAGGAAGCGGATATCATTAAGGCTTTCAGGACCCGTGCGAAAATGAAGGTGTTTACCTGGAAAGGTGACCATGATACAATCCTGACCCCTTTCGATTCCATACGGTATTACAAGTTCTTCCTCCAGGCAGGGCTGATGTCGATGGATCCGCATACAGGTTACGTCAAGGCATATGTCGGGGGGATTGATTACCGGTATTTCCAGTATGACCATGTGAAATTCGCAAAACGCCAGGTCGGTTCCACATTCAAACCATTCCTCTATACCCTTGCCATGCAGGAAGGTGAATCGCCCTGTTCGCGTTATCCAAATGTTCAGCCGGTGATCGACCTTGGCAACGGGCAGGTATGGGCCCCGGAGAACACCAGCGAAGAACGTCGAGGGCAACAGGTCACCCTGAAATGGGCGCTGGCGAACTCGAACAACTGGATCTCCGGTCAGCTGATCCGGAAATACTCGCCTGCAGCGGTCGTTGCCATGGCCCACAAAATGGGCATTACCAGCGATATCCCCGCTGTTTATTCCATCGCCCTGGGTTCCTGCGATATCTCGCTGTACGAAATGGTCGGCGCCATGAGCACTTTCGCCAACCAGGGAGTTTTCACCGAACCTATTTTCATCACACGGATTGAAGACAAATACGGCAACCTTCTCCAGGAGTTCAAACCCAAGAGACAGGAAGCGATCAGCGAGGAAACCGCCTACCTGATGATCCAGCTGATGAAGGGCGTTGTCACCATAGGTACCGGGATAAGGCTGAAATATAAATACCAGTTCGATAATCCTATTGCCGGAAAAACCGGCACTACTCAGAACCAGAGCGACGGCTGGTTCATGGGCATCACCCCCGACCTGGTTTCAGGCATCTGGGTCGGTTGCGAAGACAGGTCGGCCCATTTCCGCACTCTTGCCCTGGGCCAGGGAGCCAATACCGCATTGCCGATCTGGGCCCTGTATATGCAGCAAGTCTATGCCGATCCCACCCTGAACATCACCAAACGTGATTTCGATCCACCGAAAAAACCCCTCGAAGTGGACCTCGATTGCGGGGATGATGATAACACACCGGCAACTCCCATGCCTACCGTAAAAAAGAAAAAGAAAAAATCCGCCATCGACTCAGATGAATTCTAACGGATAAACCCGGCATCTGCATTAAAAACCTTTTCAGCTCCCTTTCAGAGCTTCCCTGATCCGCAGGAAACATTCATCAAGAACAAGCGAAAAAGCCCAGATGCTGATAAACTGCACCATGATCATGGTGATGAAAAGATGTCGTTCCACTTCCATGGTGTCGGCGTTGTAAAGTAGAAATATATTGAGGACGAATATGACCGAAATGATCAGCGGGAAAAGCAGCATGGTATCTTTTCTTTTCAGGAAAATAAGCAACAGCAGTATAACTGATATCACTGCGGATGCCGGGGAGAAAATCGGGAAGACTTTTTCGGCAAGAAGGGAATACCCGTTGACCCTGGCAGTATAACCGATATTTACAGCCAGTATCCTTTGTAACTTCGACGGTGGTTCTCTGAGCAGGAATGCATACGACGGGTGTGTGACCAGGAAGGCCATGTACAGATGCCTGCCCTGCCCCCCGCACCAGTCCAGGAATCCCCTGTAGACAGGATCCGAATAAAGCGAATAAAAATCACTTAATTTGTCTTCTTTGCTTATATCCAGGTGAGTAAGATTTGTTCTTACAATCCTTTCTTCAGGCATCCCCCTGACCCTGAACCATGCATAATATTCCGGGTCCGGCATAACCCTCAGAACCATGCTGTTGGCCAGCGGAAGCCTGGTGTGCTGCCCTACACGGGATAGCTTTCCCTGCACTGCGAAGACCAGGATCCCGGTGATAAGCATGACAAGGGAATATCTCAGGAATGATCTTTCGGAGACCGCCGAAAGGATCAGCACCATCAGGTAAAAACAAACGAGTATGTATATCCACGGATCCCTGGTGAAACAAAACAGGATGGTGATGATAATATGGAGGGCGAGAACCCTTATTTCCCTTCTTTTAAATAACCACAGGAATGAAGCCAGCCAGAAAAAAAGGAAACTCATGGAAAGCGATTCCGACAGGACCTGCGTCGTCCATCCGGATATATTCCACCACGACATCAGGAAATAAACAGCGAACATCATCAGCACGCGGATGCCTGCCGAATGCAGGTATAGCATTATTGCGGCCACCAGCAGGAACACCGAGAGGCAGTGCATGAATTTCTGCATCTGGACGATGGTTTCAGGCAGGCTCCCTGCAATATGGTAGAGTAACGGAACAGTCGGGGGACGGGGATAAAAATTTTCAGAAGGACGGGTGATGTAAAACTCCGTTGATAAAGGAGAAAGTTTTGACTGCCTGAGGTAATCCTTTGTGTCGGCAAAACCGGACCAGGCTGCAGGATCGTAACTCTGCATCAGCGTCAGGTAAAGGCTCAATATGAAAAGAATGAAGTTAAAATACTGCGGAATTTGTTTATTTTTCAAAGCCTCCTTAATTTTGATTAAAATTTTTTCAATGTTTAAAGATAAGAAAATTGTTGTCGTCATGCCTGCATACAATGCTGAAAAAACACTGCAGATGACCTATGCCGAAATACCGCTGGACCTTGTGGATGAAGTGATCATAGTGGATGATCACAGCAGGGACAACACATATAATAAGGCTGTTGAACTCGGGATCAGACACGTGATCAGGCATGACCGGAACAAGGGTTATGGCGGGAACCAGAAAACCTGTTATGACAAGGCCCTCGAACTGGGTGCTGATATCGTGATCATGCTTCATCCCGATTACCAGTACACACCCAAGCTCATCCCTTCAATGGTCCCCATTATAGCCCAGGGGCTTTATCCGGTGGTCATCGGTTCGAGGATCCTCGGGCGCGGTGCGATTACGGGAGGCATGCCCAGGTATAAATACTTTTTCAACCGTTTCCTGACGTTCAGCCAGAACATCATGATGCGACAGAAACTTTCCGAATATCATACAGGCTACAGGGCATTCTCAAAGGAAGTGCTGAACAGCATCAATTATCAAGCCAATTCCGATGATTTCGTTTTCGACAACCAGATGCTGGCACAGATATTCTTCAAGGGTTTCGAGATCGCTGAAGTAACCTGTCCCACGAAATACTTCGCCGACGCTTCCTCGATCAATTTCCACCGCAGCATGAAATACGGCTTAGGCGTGTTATCCACCTCTTTTGCCTATTTCTTGCAGAAAACAGGGCTGGCCCGGTTTAAAATCTTCGAATGAATTATCCGGATTAAATTCCGGGCTTACAGGGCTGGCCCGGTGTTGGATCCTTGATTGGGCAAAGGCAATTGGTTTCCCGTTTTATTCGATGGTAACTTCATAGACCTCCCCTGTAATTTTCTTTGACGGGAAAGGGATATTGTCCTGCTGGTATGCTGATCCTATCCACCATTTGGTGTTGTGGAACTCCTGTGTGATGATCAGGAGCATTTCGTTGTCGGGGATGCATGTGATCTTGTCGTTCACGTATCCCACAACCCTCAGCTTATCCTTTGAGGGTCCTATCCTCCAGATGATCTCGTCGGGCCTCCAGTCAATCTGGAAATAATAATATGCCGAACCGAAAAGCTCCTCATTGCTTTCACTCTCTTTTTCAGTCAGCGCCCTGTAGTTCCTGTCCCAGCGGTGCGCCCAGAACTCCTGCCCGCGATAATTCACATGCTGGCACCCTTCCCTGAAATTTGCAGGATCCCAGCATGCCATATCCCAGTTAGTGCACGACACGGTGATGTCGCCGTCCCCGGCAAGGATCTCTTCAGGGAAAGGGACATTCCATGAAGGAACGTTATACTGGTCGGCCACGCCCCGGTTGTATACCGGCGGGAGCACCCACGACGGGCAATATGGAACGGTTTTCAATATCTCGAAATCGATCTCAGAATACCCTACGTTCTTTATTCTTTTATCTTCACCTCCCCCGTAATAATTTGCCATATAACCCCCGTTTTTGCAGTCGCGCCTCAGGTTCCAGTCGCCCTGGTCCTTAGTGATCAGCCAGATCGCGTTGGTGAGCCCGTTCCACATATTGTTTTTGTTCAGCAGCCTGGTGAGTTTTGCCTTTACCGTCCATTTTCCGTAAGTAAGCGGATGACGGGTTATCACTCCCACATTCTGTTTTTCCCATTTGCCGAATTCACATCCGGGGTTGAACATGGTTATCTTGCCCGATTTCGGATCGGAAATCACAGTCTGGCAGGGCTTATGGGCTGTCTGCATGACCGTGCCGATAAGTTCATCCCTGCGGATGAAGTACTGGTTCCAGTTATAGTCGGTCCTGGAATAATTATCCCCCAGTACATCATCCACAACCGGTATGTTATACAGTTTGGTACCGGGGTCGATATAGTGTATGAACTGTTCAAAGGCAGCATGCTTGTAAAAGTTCGAGTCCTGCCCGCAGCAAGGGGTCGCATACTTATCGGCGGTGGCTTTATTGAAATGGTCGGGGTGGATATAAATACCCGCACCCGGATCGGGCCTTGCAATGACCTTCAGTTTCCTGCCGTATGTTTCAACAACCGTCCCGGGGACGAGCTTTCCCCCTCCGTACAGGAAATAATAATAAGGGGGTATGAATCCCTCCGGGCCCATCCGCGAAATATCCTGGATATAATCGGGGATAACATGTTTGCTGATGTTCGCTTCGGTTGTCACGACGAGCATGAAACAATACTCTCCCACCCTCGGGTTGCGCTTCCAGCGTTCATTGCGGCCGTCCCTGAAATATCTCTTTTCATTCCTCGGGTTGCCTGTGATACGGAACAGGTCGCTCACCTTATGGTATTCGCCGTCGGCAGGAATATCAGAAGTAAACCTGAACTTCGAAAGGCTGTCTTCCCAGCTTCCGTAAAAATTCTCAGAGGCTGAAGGATTGAATTTCGTGCTGTCATTCGGATCGGTCTCCCGGAACTTATAGGATTCATTCTGCCAGAATATCTTGTATGCAAATTTCATAGGCGACTTCCCGAGGTTCCTGATGTAAAACTCCATGGTGAACTGCCCCTCTTTCACCTGACTTAGCGATGGGATCACGAAGCCGTTACCGAGAGCATAGGCATAGTCAAGTTCCAGGGTTTCAGTTAAGTCCCGGTTGGTTGCAGGGTTAAAGCCCCTTATGCTGAAAATTCCTGCAGATGTCTCCTTTCCGTGGGCCTGGCGTTTACAGGATGAAACCAGCAATAATCCGAAAACCGGTAGCAGGAAAACCGAAAGTATAGCATGTTGCTTGAGATACATACGAAAGAGATTATTTGGAGACCGGGTTTCTGAATGAATAGATATCTTTGAAATCAGGCAGTTCGGGAAGGCCGGGAGATTTCTGGTTCGCTGGCTGCTGTTTCGTTAAATTCCTCCCGACGACCAGGATCGATCCCGAACTTTCTTTAATGAAACAGCCCGGCACCAGCACAAGGCTGCCATAATACTTTGGGTTATGATCTGCGGTATAGCCGCTGAAATCCACATTGTTTCTTATCACGAATGTGGAATCGTTGAAACTGATCTCTTTCAGGTCAAACCTCCAGTCGCGGTTCAGCCGCAGGATCCGGTCTCCGGAAGCGTCCCTGACGAACAGGAAATCATCGTTTTGCTTTAAGGTATCCAGGCCTATCGTAAGGCCATGGTTGCCGTTCCCCGGGGGGAAAACCGGCTTGAGTTTTCCTGCACTGAACACCCTGATGGAATAGGAAGTTGTACCGGAACTCTTTTCCGTAAACACCGTCAGCAATTGATCCTGGGCCTTTGCGGCAAACCGGCCGGCAAATGTCCTGTAGCCGTAGTAACCGGAATTCCATTCCGGGACCTCGCCTTTATCAAGGCTGCATATCTTTTCCATGCGGACTTTATTGGAGGCAGCCCCCGCTTTGAACCGGAACAACTCCCATTTCCCCTCCCTGTCTGTGACCGATAATTCGGCAAGCCCGTCTCCATCCAGGTCGGCAGCCAGTATTTCATTTACTTCGGAAAGAGGGATGCCTGTCGGAGTGTCCCATTGCCACAATACTCTCAGGCCGGCTTGTCCGCCGTCTTTTGCATCACATGCGGGGATGCCTTCTACCTGGCAGAGATAAGCAGCCGGCCCGGTCCTGATGAAAAGCAGGTCAGGCTTGCCGCTGATGAACTTTCCCTTCAGCACCTTGCCGTTTGTAATTTTCTGTTGAACAGCCCGGAGATCCACGTCTTTCTTTTCGAATGAGCCGGGCTCCCCGCACCAGTAATAAATAAAGGCTTTCCCCGACGGGTCGAATACGACCAGCTGTTCCGTGCCCTGCCGGCTGCCGCTGAAATTACCTGCCACAAGGATGCTCCCCTGCCTGAAATCCTCAGGCCTGATGCCGCTCATCTGCTTGTCGTTACGTTCAAGAAGGATGACCGGGAAAGGAGGGAAATTGAATTTCCTCTCATACGCATGCCGGGTCAGATCAACCTGGGCCGTGTCGCCTTTTTTCTGGTAAGGTCCGCCGAGAACAATATAAATGTCATCCACCAGGATATCACAGTTGCTGTTATTCCAGAAATACACCTGGATCCGTGTATCGGGTTTTATCTTGCTCCCGGCCAGGTCGAAATAGGAAGATACCTTGAACCATTTTCCCCTTGGTACTCCGGGGTCCTTCACCCCCACTCCCTTCCAGCATATATTCACCCCAAGCTCGTTCGAGGCCGAAAACACCAGTACCCCGTCAACAGAATGGGTGGTAGGTTTCACGTAAACCCAGGCTGAAATTGCAATGGCCTGCATTTTATCAAGCCCGAGTTCCGAGGCTTTCCGTTCTATTGCCGGGGTAAATGAATTTTTGCCCGAAGCCGTCATTGCATATGAGCCTGAATGGGCTATTCCTTTTTCAACTCCTGAAGGAATCTCCTTGCCCGGCGGCACTTCACAATCGAATAAAAGGCTGTTCGGCACTTCCCTGCCCGGGCTTATCCCTGCCGATACACCCTGCTGCTGCTTCACCGAAACCCTGAACATCTTCACGATCGGTACATACCGCACGACCAGGATCATGGTTACGGTAATCAATATCAATATGATAACCAGCCTGCGGTAAGGAAAAGAAGATAGTTTCATTGCATGAATTTATAGAGGGGCAAAGTTAAGAATTTCCATATGGAACGGCCGGAAACACGAAAATGCCTAAATTAGCATGTTCAATGCCTGCATATGCCGAAAACCAGTAACGGGAAGATCTCCCTGTTTACATTTATACTGCTGGCTGTCGCCCTGGTCTGGGGACGGTTCCTGTTGCCAAGGTGGCTTACATTTAATTCCCTTTCCATCCTTTCATGGGATGTGTTCGGCTATTACCTGTATTTGCCCGCGACGTTTATCTATCATGACCTTGGCATCAGGGATTTCAGCTGGCTGCAGAAGCTGCTCGATACTTATAACCCTACGATAGGATTTTACCAGGCCTATATGGGCCCGGCCGGGATGTACGTGATGAAATACCCCATGGGCATGTCGATCCTTTACTCACCGTTTTTCTTTATGGGCCATTTATATGCCCATCTCTTCCATTATCCTGCCGACGGACTTTCACTTCCGTATGAAATTTCTATCGCTTTCGGGTCGGTGTTCTATGGCCTGGCAGGAATTTATTTCCTCCGGAAGATATTGCTTGCTTATTTCACGGATGGAGTTTCGGCTATAACCATGGTCCTTATCGTCCTCGGGACGAACTATTTCCAGCTCACGGCCTACGACGGCGCCATGGCTCACACTTATCTCTTCTCCCTTTACGCCCTGATCACCTGGCTCACTATACGATGGCACGACAGGCCTTCATGGAAGTCTGCCATCCCTCTCGGGCTTCTGCTTGGACTTTGCACTCTGGTCCGCCCCACCTCGGTTGTCATGGTGCTTGTCCCGCTGCTCTGGCTGCCTTCAGGTGACAGCGCCTGGAAAAAGAAACTGGAGCTATTCAGAAATAACATCAGCCAGATCGTTGCAGTGGTCGTCCTTTTTTTCGCTGTTTCTTTCCTGCAGCTGCTCTACTGGAAGCTGCATTCCGGGAAATGGGTTTATTACAGTTACGTGGAAGGGGAAAAGCTCCAGTGGATAGCCCGTCACCTGGTCAATGTGCTGGTTTCATACCGCAAAGGCTGGTTTATCTACACTCCCATGATGCTGTTCATCATCCCGGGATTTATCATTCTATGGAAGAAGAACCGTTCCCTCTTCCAGCCCGTGTTCATTTTCTTTGCAGTAAACCTGCTCCTGGTCTCATCCTGGACAGGCTGGTGGTATTCGGGAAGTTTCGGGATGCGCGCCCTCATGGAATCCTACGTGCTTGTCGCCATTCCCCTTGCCGCCTGGGTCGCCTGGCTCGGTGAATGCAAAACACTCCTTCGTATTGCCCTGTCGGCCGTGATGTTTTTCTTTATCCTGCTGAACCTGTTCCAGACATGGCAGTATATGAATTTCATCCTGGAACCCTCACGCATAACCAGGGCGTTTTACTGGAGGACTTTCGGTAAAACGCATCCTGACCCGAAAGATGCACTGTACCTTCTCCCCGAGCAGAATAATATAAAAGAGACGCTGGAAAATGAAAATGACTATATCCCCCGCAAAGCAGGGATTTATTGCTTTGAAAACGGGGCATCCATGGCCGGTCATGGTTATACTTCCGATCAGCATCATTCAGGGAAATGGTCGCTCAGGCTGAGCCCTGAAGTCCAGTTTTCCCCGAACCTGGTCTTCCAATACAAACAGCTATCACATTCCGACATCTTCTGGATCCGTGCTTCCGCCTGGGTTTATTTCACCTGTAATCCCGAAGATGTAAAATGCAGCATTGTCATCACTTCCCGCAGGCACCGGCATGAATATAAATACAGGGGCGCCGACCTTGAAAAAATGAACCTCGAACCGGGAAAATGGCAATATGTTCATATGGATTACCTTTCACCCTATATGGAAAACCGTGATGACCTTCTTAATGCATATTTCTGGTACAGGGGGGATAAGGAAGTATATATCGACGATTTCACACTGACAGTTTTCGAACCGAAAGTCCATTGATTAGGAAATGAAAATCCTGAAACCAGCACTGGCATTCATAATACTCCTGATCCTCTTTCTTCCGCTGATCCAGAAGGCGACCGGGCGGTTTAAAGAAATCCCCCTGAAAGGAGCCTATGAAAAACCCCGGATGGGTACCCTGAACCGGAAGAACTGGTTTAACCGGAATTACCAGAAATCAGCCAATGAAGTTGTAAACGATATACTCCCCCTGCGGCCTACCCTTGTCAGGCTTTATAACCAGGCCGGTTATATGCTGTTTGGATCCATCACTGCAAGCGGGATAGTGGAAGGACGCAACAAGGTCCTCTTCGAGACCGGCTATATCGATGCCGTGCAGGGGAAAGATTACAAGGGTGAGCCTATTATCATCCGCCAGTTGGAAGGCCTCAGGTTTATCCAGCAGACCCTTAAAAAGGAAAACGTGGATTTCATTTTTATCATATCGCCCAGCAAGGCAAGATTTTATCCCGACCTCTACCCGTACCATTACCGGAAAAGATCTTCGGGCATATCCAATTATGATAAAATGGTTGAATTGCTGCATACCCGTTTCAGCGACATCCATTTCATCGATATGGACAGGTATTTCTGCGGGTTAAGGCGAACTTCCGCTTTACCGATATATCCCAGGGGAGGCATCCACTGGACCACTTATGCTGCAAGAACAATTGCTTTCGACTCCATCCTGCATTATATGGCTTCCCTGCGGCCTGTCCCCATGCTCGGGCTGAAACTCAATTCGGTATACTGGACAAGCCGCCTTGATCCCACCGACGAGGATATGGTCCGGGCCATGAACCTTCTGCTGCCGCTTTACCATGATTCCCTGCCTTACCCCCGTTTTTCGGTGACCGATGTAACTGCTTACAGGCCCAATGTACTGATGATATCCGACAGCTATTACTGGAATATATACAGCCTCCCCCTTACGCGGCTGTTGTTCAAACGAAATGATTTCTGGTATTATAACCGTACCTATTACCCGCTTGAATTCTATAAAAAACCTCTATGGAAAGATATGGTGCTGCTGAAACATGATCTGCAAAGCCATGATTTCGTCATCCTGATGGCAACCGAACTGAATATCCCGTCACTGTTCAATTTCGTGGAAGATTTTGCGGCCTGCTACGACCCAAACAATCCGCAGGTTAAAGCCGAACAGGAAAGGAAAAAAGTCCTGATCGACAAGATCAGGTACACCATGAAGATCGTTCCGGAATGGATGGAATTACTCAGGAAAAAAGCCGTGCAGCAAAAGCTTCCCATTGAGAGAATAATGGAAATGGATGCTGAATACATGTATCAGCAGGATTTGAATAAACGTATGCCGAATTAATCTGTCGAATTATGATAAGTGTTGTCATCCCATGTTACAAGGTCAGGGCCCATATTATCGGCGTCATTGCAGGGATTCCCGAGGGTATCGGGAAGATCTATGTGGTGGATGACCTTTGCCCCGAACAGACGGGACAGTTTGTCAGGGAGACCTGCAGGGACCCCCGTGTCACAGTGATCTTTAACGGGAAGAACCTGGGGGTGGGAGGCGCCGTGAAGGCAGGTTACCTCCACGCCCTTGCCGATGGAGCTGATATCATCGTAAAGCTCGACGGAGACGGGCAGATGAACCCTGCCCTGATTACCCGCCTCGTTGAACCCATACTGGCAGCCAGCGCCGACTATGTGAAGGGGAACCGCTTTTATGACCTTGCCTTCCTTCGCGCCATGCCGTTTGCCAGGAAACTTGGCAATTCGGGAGTTTCATTCATGAACAAACTCTCGAGCGGGTATTGGAATACAATGGATCCGAGCAACGGTTTTACCGCAATTCACCGCAAAGCCCTTGAGAACCTGCCCCTCGACCGCATCGATAACCGTTTCTTTTTCGAAAGCGACATGCTGTTCCGCCTGTATACCATACGTGCCGTGGTTGCCGAGATGCCAATGCAGGCAGTGTATGCCGATGAGAACAGCAACCTGAAAATTCACCGCATTCTTTTCCAGTTCCCGCTGAAATACTTCAGCAGGCTGGTCAAACGGGTGTTTTACAACTATTACCTCCGGGATTTCAATATCGGTTCACTGGAACTGATCCTGGCATTTGTATTCATGACCTTCGGGATCATTTTCGGAGCCTACAAGTGGTCCGAAAGTATCATCACTTCCCACCCGGCCACCGCGGGCACGGTCATCCTTGCCGGCTTGCCGGTAATCCTGGGCTTCCAGTCGCTCATCGGGTTCCTGCATTTCGATGTTTCCAATGTACCGCAGAAACCCATCTCGGGCATGATGTAAGGTAAAATAAATAAGCATTAATTCCAGGCAAGCCATGAACCCTGCTTCCCCCCGGGAGAGCGTGGAATTTACCGTGAGAGATTACAATCCCCCTCCTTAAAACTTAAAATAGATGAAAGGTGAGAATCCTGCCGATAAGGTTGCAGCAAGACCGAAAATAAAGAATAGGATGGCGAGAATGCAGTAAGTAACAAGGATCTTATCGCCGGGACTGCCGTAGATCCTGTCCTGCCATTGTTCAACCTTTTTACTCAGGCCGATAAAGGAAAAAACCACCGCGATCCCCAGCATTGCCCAGAACCTTGGCTGCAGCCAGATATCATTCTCGTGCGGCTGGAACAAGAACATCCTTCGCAGATAAAACCGGAAATAATCCAGGCTGGGCGAACGGAAAAGAACCCATCCGATTACCGTAACAAGGAAGGTAATGATCACGGATGGGATCCTCCCTGCTTTTTTAAAGAATTTCAGGAGGAAGAGGCGGTCGAAAACAAGGAAAGCACCCTGGTAAACGCCCCAGAGTATGAAGGTCCAGGCCGCCCCGTGCCAGAATCCGCATAACAGAAAGGTAACCGAGGTTGCAATAAGATAGATCACTTTATCTGCACGCAATCCCAGATATTTTTCTTTTGGCAGGCCCCGCGAAACCTTATAGGCAAGCGGAAGGAATATATAATCGCGGAACCAGCTTCCAAGCGTCATATGCCATCTTCGCCAGAATTCGGTGATACTGGCCGAGACATACGGACTGTTGAAATTTTCAGGCAGCCTGAACCCCAGCATCCGGGCGATCCCGATGGCCATATCGGTATACCCGCTGAAATCGAAATAGATCTGGAACGTATAGGCTATCGCTCCTATCCATGCGGTGGCTGTTGAAAGTTCAAAGCTGCTGAGCTTGAAAATAAGGTTGACCTGGATTGCCAGGACATCAGCGATCAGCACTTTTTTGGCCAGGCCTGTGGCAAAACGGCAGAAACCGGCCAGCTTGTCGTCGAGGGTCTCACCGGCTTTGCGGTCGGCTATCTGGCCTGCGATCTGGGCAGTTCTTACGATAGGACCCGACAGGATCTGCGGGAACATGAACATCTGCAGGAAATAATGATCCGGCCGTTTATACGGACTGATCCGCCTTTTGTACACATCAATCATATACGACAGCCTCTGGAATGTAATAAAGGATATGCCGACCGGTAAAAGGATCACAGCCCAGTAAAATGGTTTGCCGCCTGCTTTCTGTATGGAAATAGTCAGCTGCTCGACAAAGAAATTAAGGTACTTGAAATAGAGGATGAGCCCCAGGTTCACTGAAACCGAGACCCAGAACAGCATTCTTCGCATCCTTTCCCTCCCGCTCCCGATCCGGATTGCCATAATGAAATCGGCCATCCCGGAGGTGATTGAAATAAACACGAAAACAGGGGCTGCCCAGGCATAGAAAAACAGGCTTGACGCAAGCAGCCAGTAATTCCTGAGGCTCCTCAGTGGCAACAGGAAATAAATCAGCAAAAAAACAGGCAGGAAACAAGAAAGAAAAATGCCGGAATTAAATGTCATCGGGGTAGTGCTGTTTATTCGTTCCTTGCCTTGAAATCCAGTGAAACATCATCCACGTAAAAGATCGTCCCTGCCTTGTTCCAGATATAAACCTTCAGAAGGGCCCATTCATCGGTTTTGGGGCTGATGTCGAAATTCAGCGGGACGAAGTACCATTTCCTGGTTGCCGACATCGGCACGTCCAGGCTCTTTTCTTCCCTCGAGGCCAGGTTCCCGTCCTTGCTTATCTCAAAGATCAGCACCGCCCCGGTCGGCTTCTCGCTGGTCTTGAAAACCCATAAACCGCAACTAACCCTGGCCAGTATTTTCCCGGGCAAAATATTACCCGGGTAGTCGTTAAAACCCAGGGCGAATTGATGCTGGCTGTCGAGCATTGCGCTACGGTCACCTGAACGTGAGACGGTGGCTGAAGTAAAAGTCCCCGGGGTGTAAGCGTCATTTTCAAAATCATTATGGTAACGGAAAGCCGGCTTCACAGGCAACAGACCGGCTTTATTCAGCTGGGTGGCATAGCGGTTCCAGTCCCATGTGGAACCGAAAAAGCATCCGTCCTGGGCATAAGCCATCCTGATAGTATAATAGGAAAAGATAAGGACGAAACAGGTTAATACACTGAATCTGACCTTGACCGGTCTTTGAAGGCTTTTTTCCGTAAGAAAGCCGAACGGCAGGCTGAAGAAGGGCAGCAGGTCGGCAACAAAACGCTGCCCGAAGGAACAGCCGAAATACCATTTCCACCAGGATGCAAAGAAATAAGTTACAAGTAAAAACAGGCCTGCGAAGAGCCATGCTCTTTTTTCGCCCAGGGTGAACATCAGGATAATGCCCGCTGCGATAAGCACCATTAATGGAGAATAGATAAATAATCCGTTCAGGGGAGAAAACCAGAATTCCGGTATCCTCGGGCCCGCGAGGTTGGAAAACCCCGGCCCGTCAGGTGACGGGGAAATAAACTGACCTGTCAGGTACCTGTTATAAATCATCTGGGGTATCATCACCAACAGGAAGGTCAGGGTGAATACAACCAGGTTCCTCAGAGAGCCGGCAAGCCGGAGGCGGTTCCTGATCTGACCGGTCCGGGAAATATCCAGGAAAACGGCCACCGGGATGAAAAACAAGGCAGTGTAACTGATCAGGAATCCCAGGGAAAAAGTGAGGCATGACAGGATGAAAAAATAAAACTTCGGCGGGTTGGAAAGGTATTCCTTGTATGAAAAAAGAAAAAGGGATGCCAGGAAAAACGAATATACATGCGGCATCACGGGGTCCATCACGGTATAATAAAACAGATTAGTGGCAGTGAAAATAAACAGTACCGTGAAAAACGATGTTCTTTCACTGAAATAATTCAGCAGGAACCTGCGCAGGAACCATAGCCCGGCAATCAGGTAAAAAACCGCCGCGATGTCGGCCATCCGGTGGTAAACAGGCGCAAACGCCCAGTCCTGGTGAATATGGAAGATCTTGGTGAAATAATGCACCCCCACGAAAAAAGGCGACATCAAGAAGGCAATGCCATAGGTTGCGGGAGTGGATATTTTATGACGTGCCGTATCATAACTGAACCCGTAACCTGTCCTTTCGTCCATCTTCGGCGGGCATTGCCTGAGATCCCAATGATAATACAAGGTCGCCGGGAGATAGATGTAGGCTGCAACCCTGTCGGCCCAAAACTCGGAACGCCAGTTGAAATACCCGGTCCTGGCGTGATAACTCAGCGAAGTGACGGCAGTCACAAGGAATAATAGGATGAAAAACAGTGGTTCCCTCCACCCGGATCTTTTACGGTTCATATCTGTATTATGTCAATTACCGGAACCCGAGCTGCAGGTCGTCAATGAAAAATTTACTGCCTTTCGGATTTTCAATTGAAATTTTAAAATTACTAATATTCTGATCAATCCATGGCGGGATGCCGAACTCGTCGGAAACCCTGTACCAGCGGTTCTTCTTCAATACAAAGTTATCGATGTCAAGCGACCTGGAAAAGACCGTCTGCCGGCCCGATTCGATCCTGAGTTCCATACTGGCCCCGGTCTGGCGGTTTTCATCCTTGTTGATCCACACTTCAGCAGAGATCGTTGAAAGCGGCCTGTCCAGTATACTGAGCAATTGCCAGCTTTTATTGATATTGGTCCGCACGTCCTGGTCGCAGTATGTCGACAGGACCCTGGAACGTACCTTAATGGTGGTGGCAGGGCAATCGCTTTGCAGCCCTATATTCTGAAAATCATTTTTATAGGTGTAGGACATGGGATTGTATACCAGGAGTTCATGCCGTTTCATGATCCTGAAATAAGTATCCCATTCCCATGTGCCTCCATCAAAGCACCAGGCCGAATAAGCCTGCATCAGGTTGAAGTAAATAAGGGCAATGAACACGACAACCATGCAGGAACGCAAAAAGAGGTTCCTTAGACCCCTCAGTGACATAAGGAAATAACCGAACGGCAGAGCCATGAACGGGATATACTCGGTGAAGGGCCTGGCCCCGAAACTCCCGCCGTAATACCAGCAATGCCAGGAAGAGATCACATACGAGATCAACAAGAAGAACGCCAGCGCGAACAGGCCGTTGCTCTTCCTTTTCCTGATCATGATAAATATCCCGGCGATAAAGAAAATGAAAACCGGATGGTACGGAAAAAGCCCGTTCAGCGGAGAAATCCATTCCTTGATCAGCTGGGGGTCGGCCCAGAAGAAGATCTCCCCAGGGTAAGAATAAAAAATATAACTCCCGGTCAGGTATTTCCAGTAAATGAACTGGGGGATAAGAAACATGATCTGGATCGCAGCGAGTAAAAGTATCCGCAAAGGATGCATGAAAAGCATCAGTCTCCGGTAAAATCCGTTCCAGGTCACTGTATCCAGGAATCCGAACCATAAAATGATGATGAGGTTGGTGGGCCTCACAAGCACAGCCAGGGCAATGTCGAGACATAACAGGATGTATAGCCCCCACGGCTTCTTCTCCGAATCGAGGAAACGTTTCAGCAGGTAAAGAAAAAGACTGAAGAGGAAAAAGGAATAGATATGCGACATCAGCACGCTCTGGTAGGCATAAAAATAAGCCTGGGTTGTAAACGTGATCAGCAGTATGCTGAGAATACTGATGGTCACAGGCAGGTAATGATCAAGGAAGCGTTTCAGGAAAAAGAGGGCAAGGGTAAAGTAAAAGACAGCCCCTATCATCGCCAGGAGCTGGTAATAAAAGGAAAATCCGTCGGTGGGAAGTCCGAACACCAGCGAAATAGCATGGGCTGCAAGAAAGAAAGGGGTCTGCAGCAGGGAAATACCGCAGGTCGTTTTGATCTCAACCTTCCCGGTCTTGTTGTTGAGGGTAAAGCCCGCAAACTTCTTTTCAATCTGATAGGGAAAACGGTAAACATCCCAGTGGTAGATGAATGTCGCAGGCATGTAAACGTAATAATGCGCGGCATCGGACCAGATCCTTCCCGGGACAATAAGCTTACCCTCGCTAATGTTCAGGCTCGTGGTCGCGTATATCCCCCCTGAAAAGATGAGGATGAACAGGAGCAGCTCGTTTGCCTTACGTTTTAAAAATGCCTCAATCACTTGTCAACAGGTTCAAACAGTTCAATTTTCAGATCGTCTGCCCAAAGGGATCTCTTCCCCTTGTACCAGAGATGGCAGATCAGTTCATCACCGGGATCGAAGGGCCTGGTCAGCATATAGTCCAGGTGGATCTCATACCATTTACCGGGCTTGTAATCACTGCCATGCAAAATGAAGGACCTGTAATGATGCAGAATCCCATCATGCCGCTGGGAGATGATCAGGCTCCCGATATTTTCCTCCGCAGCTGCATCAGGTAATAAGATCTCGATAGTGGCCCGGATCCCAATGGGGTACTTCCCAGGTACTTTGTTCAGCGGAAGGATATAAGTCGGAATGAATTGCAAGGTGGAATCAATGCGGAATGCAGCTTTCCCGGTATGATGGTATTGTTCACCGATATGGCCCCCATAACCCCCGGGGTCATTTTCATAATCGTAATACGCTATAGTGGATACCTTAAAGCCTTTTGTGTTGGATAGATAAGCCCCAGGATCCAGGTTGTAAAAATCCAGGAACTGACGGTCCGCACTGCTTGGATGGGTTTTCAGGAACACGGCCGAATAATAAGCGGGCGTAGTGAACCAGGGGTTCAGGATATCGTTGCGGTATTGCCAGGTCTGGAAAAGGTTCAGTGCGATGAATGCCGCAAGGATAATGCCTGAAAGAGTTTTCCTTAACCATTTTCCTTCGGTTATCCAGTTCACAAAATAGCCGATCGGGATGAACAGCACGGCAAATATTTCGGTCATCCTGGCCTGCCCGTAATTGTTTGGCTCCGTGGAATTCGGGGCCGATGCAAAAATAAGGATGAACGCCAGAGAATACAGAAAGACCGCGTAAAATACCGGCTTGTTGCGCTCAGCGAGAATGTAGAACCCGGGTATGGCAGTCAGCACCAGCGGCGTATAAACGATCCACCCGTTCTTGGCGGAAAAAAGGACCAGGTAGAGATACGGGGCGAGGAAGCAGAATGCCTTGGTCCCAGTAACATAGTCGTTAAAAAGACTGCCCTCGAATGCCTGGGGCAGAGACATGCGCATGGCCACCCCGCCTGAAAACAGCACCAATACGGTCAGGAACATATCGGCATGGCCAAGGAAATTTTTCCACTTCTCCCGGAAACTATCTTTGTTGTAAACTCCCCAGAACAGAAACAGCAATATGGATGCGAATCCGGCCGATTTGATAAAGACCATGCACCCCATAGCCAGGCCGAGAATTACAGATAGTGCCCAGCCCGGTTTTTCATCCCAGCGCATCGTCAACCATACCACCAGAACCATAAGAGCCAGCAGGATACTTGCCTGGATAGCCCCGGAATAAACGGCCATCAGGAAAAAGTTTGTCCCGAAACACAGCAGCAATAAAGTAACTACCGTGGTCCAGGCGCTGAAATACCAGCGAAGGACGATCCACAGCCCAAGCAGGGTGATTATGGAACATATCGCTACGATCATCTCAAATCAAATCATAATCCAACAACCTCAGAACTTCACAAACTCACTATATCAGCACATCCCTGATCCGTGCCTCTTCCTGGTATTCCACATCCGTATTGATCAGCCAAAGGTCGGTATCCAAGCCCTGGGTGATCTTGTCGGCAGCCAGTATCCCCATCAGGATGGAATGATCCTGGTTGTTATATTTGAACGCGCCATAACGCCCGATAGGGATAAGGTTTTCTATAGTATCCATATATTTTTCAACTTTTTTCAGGTTCCCCTGGTAACCGGTTTCATAAACAGGGTAACAATGCGGGATCCTGAGGATATAAGAGTTCAGGATTTCGGTGTCGGGGGCGACCAGCTTCAGTTTCCGGATCTCCTCCCTGGCAAGCCCGGCAATCTTTTCATCTTCTTCCTTCCAGATGTCATCAGTGTCGAAAGCCCAGAATTCCATGCAGAGAATGGTCGTTTGTTTATCCCTGTTAAGCCCTTTGCTCCAGTTGCGGAAATTCGTAATCCGGCCGTGTTTCACTTCGGGGGAATGCACATAGATCCAGTTATCGTGGAAAAGGTCGGTTGAACCGACTTCCAGGTAAGCCAGGATAGTATTCCTGAAATACAGTTTTTCGGCAGCAAGGATCACATCCCCCGGCACGTTCTGAAGGCCTCGCACCAGCAGGTTGAGGGGCATGGTGGATACGATCCTGTCGCCATTCACCATGCGGCCGTCTTTCAGTTCAATCCCGGTTATTTTCCCGCTTGCATCCTGTATGACCCGTTTAACAGGCGACTGAAGGTTCACGCTGCCCCCGTGACCGCAGATAAACTCCCCAGCTTTCTCATACAGGGTTCCAGTGCCGTTGTTGGGATAGGCGAACTGGTCGACAAGCGTTTTATGTTTGTTCCCGGTATTTCCGAAAATGGAAAAGATCACGGCTTCCCAGAGTGAAAGCGACTTGATCCTCTGCGCGGCCCAGTCGGCGTCGATCTTTGAACAGGGTATCCCCCATAATTTCTCGGAATAGTGTTTGAAAAAAATCTCGAACAATTTCCGGCCGAAGCGGTTGGTCACCCATTCTTCAAAAGTGGCAGGGTTCTTTATCGGGAACAGTTTCTGCCGGAAGTAATCCCATAGTATACTGGCGATGGTAAGGGCATCGAGGTTTTTCAGCACGTTCCCCATTTTCAGGGGATAATTGAAGAAACGGTTCCTGTAGTAGATACGGGTAAGGCGGTTCACGAGGGTGTAGTCATTCTTTACCAGGGTCGTGAAAAACTCATTGATATGTTTTTCTTTTGAGAAGAAGCGGTGTGGCCCCATGTCAACCCGTTGTCCCCAGAGGTCAAAGCTGCGGGCCATCCCGCCGACATAAGGCGAGGCCTCATAAACTTCCACCTTCATCCCGGCTTTGACCAGTTCATATCCGCAACTCAGCCCGGCCGGCCCTGCACCTATGATAAGTACTTTCATTCGTAAAAATAAATACGTTGTACCCTTCCCGAAATCCCGGTCATCACTTCGTATGGGATGGTTCCCGTGATCTCCGACAACTCAGTGACCGGATGCGCATCATCAAAGACCACTACTTCGTCTCCTTCGTTAACACTTAGCCCCGTTACATCCACCATGCAAAGATCCATGCATATGTTGCCGATGAAAGAGGCTGGTTGTCCCGCGATATAAACTTTTCCCCGCCCGTTCCCAAGCCTCCTGTCGAGCCCGTCGGCATAACCGATGGGGATTATGGCAATCCTGCTTTCTTCAGCAACTTTTGCCCTGCGGTTATAGCCTATCGTTTCACCTTTATGAATGGTTTTGAGCTGGACGATGATAGTCCTGAGGGCGCTGACATTCCTGAGTTTTTTCTGTTCAAAGGTATCATGCCCCACACCGTATAATCCTATGCCAAGCCGTACCATATCGAACTGGGCCTCCGGGAAGCGGCTGATGCCGGCCGAATTCAGTATATGCCTGAGTACAGGATAACCGAGAGCTTCACTGATCCCGGTGCTCATGCTGCCGAACTCCGCGATCTGCTTCCTGGTAAATTCATCTTCGGATGGATCCTCGCTTGCAGAAAGATGCGAAAATACCGAAACCACCCGGATGCCGCCTTGAAGGGAATCCTCCCCCTTTGCTTCGCTGTCAGCTGTTTGCTTCCCGCTGCCGGCCCCGGTCAACATCATGATCAGCGCGCCGATCTCGTCCTTCTGAAATCCCAGCCTGTGCATCCCCGTATCAAGTTTGATATGGATACGCACTGATTCCTGTCCCGATGTCTGGTTCCGCCTGACCACTTCCCGGAGCAGTGAAAGGATATGCAGGTTATAGATCTCTGGTTCCAGGTTGTATTTCAGCAAAGTATCCAGGCTGTGCTCTTCAGGGCTCATCACCATAATTGGCAAACGGATCCCGGCTTTCCGAAGTTCCACACCCTCATCGGCATAAGCAACCGCCAGGTAATCGGCATGATGGAAATGCAGCAGGCTGGCGATCTCAAAGCCTCCGCTGCCGTATGAAAACGCCTTAACCATCGCCATAAGCTTTATACCGGGATTCAGCTTAGCCCTGTAATGATTTAGATTATGGATCATGGCGTCGAGGTTGATCTCCAGGACCGTCTCATGGGCTTTGCGCTGCAATACATTGCTGATCCTTTCAAACTCGAACAGCCGTGCGCCTTTAAGCAGGATGGCTTCATCCTGGAAAGAAGAAAGGGGATAATGCATGAGGAAATCATCGGTGGTATAGAAAAAGCTCTTAGCCATATGGAACTTTTCCGCGTACTTATTCATGTCCCTTCCTATCCCGATTAGCTTGCTGATACCTTTGTTTTCGAGCAAAGCAGAGATATCCCTGTATAATTTGTTTTTATCCCTCCCGCTCTGGAGAATATCCGAAAGGATCACGGTCTTTTTCTTATGCTGGTTTTGCTGGAGAAGGAAATCCAGTGCAATGGCAAGGGAGTTGAAATCCGAATTATAGCTGTCGTTGATCAGTGAACAGCGGTTGATCGCTTCCTTCAGCTCCAGGCGCATTGCAATCGGGGCCAGGCCGGAGAAAGCTGTTCCGCTGATCGCATCCCCTGCTGCGTGTAATAATTCCGGGGAGAACACGGCTTTGTTCCCGGGAAAGGCCTCGGCGAATTCCCTGATGGCGATCATGAGAGCGTAACAATGAATGGCGTTCTCAACCGAGGCATCATCGGTAAATGGAATGCTGAATTCCCTGGTTTCTCCCCTGTAAACCGCTGTTATCGAGGTTTCCTGGTCATTTTTCCTTACATCCGTAATCCTTAGACCGGCTTCCTTATGACGGCTCCAGGAGAAGGGCCGGAAAGTGCGGGAGGGATCGCAGAACCTGACACAGTTGTCGATCTCCTCGTAATCGGAGCAATATACAAGCAGGCTTGAATGCCTGAACAGCTTCAGCTTTTCATCGGCCTTCTGGATGGCGCTGGCAAAATGTTCGTCATGGGCGTGGCCGATATTCGTGATGATCCCGAAATCAGGCCTGATGATGGCTTCAAGCTTTGCCATCTCGCCCGGCTGCGAAATTCCCGCTTCGAAGATGGCAAGCCTGTGTACTTTTTCCATCTTCCATACCGAAAGCGGGACGCCTATTTGGGAATTAAATGATTTAGGACTGCGGATGGTATTTATCCCCGGACTCAGCAGCTGGTAAAGCCATTCTTTCACGATGGTCTTCCCATTGCTTCCTGTGATACCGATGACCGGGATGCCGGCTTGCATGCGGTGCCATGCCGCTAGATGCTGCAATGCGGCAAGCGTATCAGGAACAAGGATAAAGGAAGGAATATTTTTGCTGGTCGCTATCCGCCAATCGCTGTTCGCTTTCTCATTTTCGCTGCTTATATATTCTTCCCTGGAAACCAGGAAAATCCTCACCCCTTTCTCATACAGCTCAGTAATAAACTGATGGCCGTCATTGCGTGGCGTGACAAGGGCAATAAAAATCGTTTCCTCCGGCCTGATAAGCCGGCGGCTGTCGATCAGCAGTTCGCTCACTTCAGCATCCCCGCTGCCCCCGGGGAATAGCCTGCCCCCGACGATTGTTGCTATTTCCGAGACTTTCATCAACTCTTTTACGAACCGTTCATCAGGCTTCAACGGCAGGTTCTGCAGGCTTTAACGGGTTTGCAATGAGTTCATCATAACGCTGCCTGTTTTCGAAAATATCACAGGCCAGGTGAACCGCCGTCCTGAAACCTTCAGCCGATGCCAGGTTCTTACCTGCCAGCTCATATGCCGTTCCGTGTGCCGGAGAGGTCCTTACCACCGACAGCCCCGCCGTGAAATTCACGCCCTCCTCGAACGAGATCAGCTTGAACGGGATCATGCCCTGGTCGTGATACATGGCCAGGATCCCGTCGAAATGCCTGAACTGCGCTGCCCCGAAAAATCCATCCGCGGGATAGGGGCCGAATACCAGGATGTTCTTCCCATAACATTTGCCGATAGCCGACTGGATGTAAGTATGGTCGTCACTCCCGATGAGACCTTCATCCCCTGCATGCGGATTGAGCGCAAGAACCGCGATCTTCGGCTTTACGATCCCGAAATCCCTGGTAAGCGACTGGTTCATGATCTGGATCTTCCTGATGATCAGGTCTTCGGATAAAACCTCCTGGATGCGGTTCAGGGGGATATGTCCCGTGATCATCCCGATCCTGAAATCACGGCTGACCATCAGCATCAGGTGATCGGGACTGTTGAATTTATGAGCAAAATATTCTGAATGGCCCGGAAACTGGAATTCAGGGGATTGTATGTTTTTTTTATTGATGGGGGCGGTAACCACCACATCAATTTCATTCCTGGCAAGTGCGGCGGTTGCCGCTTCAAGTGAAAGCAAGGCAAGCTCGCCGGCTATGGGAGTGGATTTTCCCAGGTCTATTTTCACTTCCTCATCATGAATGTTCACGATATTCGGTCGGCGCGGGTGTGCCTGGTCCGTTTTATGGATGACATTGAAATTGAAATCCGTAACATTCAAGGCTTTACGGTAATAACTTGCGATCTTTGATGAACCGAATACGATGAGGGTGTTGTTCTCCATCAAACGCTGGTCCTGCAGGGTCTTTATGATGACCTCATAACCAATCCCATTTATATCTCCATGGGTGATCCCAACACGGATACGTCTTTCTTTTTCCTGGACTGCTTCCATCTTTGAAGAAGTTGTGAGTTTGTGAGTTAATGCCTAATGCCTATTGCCCAATGCCTAATTAATGCCTATTGCCTACTTATCCTTTTTACCATAAAATCAAACAACAGCCTCACCCCGTACCCTGTTCCGCCGGCGCTGCGGTATGCATCTGTTTTTTCAATGAAAGCGGGCCCGGCGATATCCAGGTGGATGTAAGGATAGGAAGTAAATTTCTCAAGGAATTTGGCCGCCGTAATTGTCCCGGCTTCAGGAGGTCCTGTATTTTTCAGATCGGCGAGATCCGACTTGACCAGTTCCCCGTAATCATCCCACATAGGCAGCTCAACGATCCGCTCGAAAGTCGCGAACCCGCTGTCGATAAGCTCCAGCAATTCACCCGTGGCGCCGGATTCCATGCCTGCCGAGGCATATTTACCGAGGGTCCGTACGGCGGCCCCTGTCAGGGTGGCCATATCGATGACCAGCTCCGGTTTGAATTTCGCTGCGTAGGAAAGTGCATCGGCAAGGATTAGCCTTCCTTCGGCATCGGTGTTCAGCACCTCCACAGTGGTCCCTCCATGCATCTTTATTACGTCCCCGGGGACCATTGCTTTGGGTCCAGGCCGGTTATCGGTCGCAGGCATCAATCCGATCACATGAACCGGGAGTTTTGCCTTTGCGATAGCATAAATGGCAAGCGCTGCAGCAGCGGCCCCGCTCATGTCGTCCTTCATGTTCATCATGTAGTCCCCCGGCTTCAGGTTCATCCCACCGCTGTCGAACACAATACCCTTGCCGACAAAAATAACCGGCTTCCTGTTCACCGCTTTTGCCGGTTTCCATTCCATCACCGTGAACGTTGGAGGCTCGTGGCTTCCCTGGTTAACGGCAAGGATCCCTCCCATCTGGAGTGTTTCCAGCTTTTTCCGGTTCATGATCTCCACCTTCGCCCCGCATTCCATGCCCAGTTTTTCAATTTCCTTTGCAAACACTTCCGCGGTCAGATAAGATACAGGTTCATTGATCAGGTCACGGCACTTATAAACCGCTTCAATAAGGATATTAAGTTCATGCAGCGAGGTAACGGGGCAGGGAGGCAGCGAAAGTTCAGGATCCTCCATTCGGTTGTCGCTGCTGCCTTCCTTCAATCCCTGCGAATAAATCTCGATCTTCTTCAGGGTGTTCTTCTTTTTATCTTCCGTTTTATATTTGAGGAACTGGTAATTCCCGAGCGCCATTCCTTCAGTAAACGCGAGGGTCTCATCAGGACAATCATCCTGGTCGAAGATCACGACCTTTGCTGCTTTTTGCGAATTCAGCATTCCGCACACCTTGTTTCCTGCCTTCCTGCACTCCTCACGGCGCTTATAATCAACCTTCTCATCCTTGACAGGGTAAACATAGATCCAGTGTTCAAGCCGGTTCACGGCGATGATGTCTTTCTTGAGATCGTCATGCTGACGCCGGATGAACACCTTTTCGGATGCCGTAAACACACCTTCGGGCAGGGCTTTGAGTGATTTTATCACCAAAACGAGGTTGCCGATCTCCTGGGACCGGTCAGTCATTGTAATTTCAGGAAGCATGGTTTTATTAACTTTGACGCGATTTTTAAGGTGCAAAGTTAGTAAAATTCATGAAGCGCCTGAGGGTTAATCATCGTGAAAATGAAAACCATGGGGAGTAATAAGCAATACTATGCCCCGGCCGGCGGGATCGTGATCTGATGTAATGAAGCATGGATGAATCAAGACACAGGGATTACACCCTTCTTTTATTGCCGCTCCTGTTGCTCGGGGTCATTATCCTGAAATTCCCGCATCTCTTCCTTCCTCATTTCTGGGATGAAGCCTGGTCATACAGTCCTGCAGTTCAGTACATGTATGAACACCGTCTGAGCCTGTTGCCGGGCTCGCTGCCTCCTGAACTTTCAAGGGGGCATCCACTGATGTTTTATTTCCTTTCGGCAGGCTGGATGAGGATTTTCGGCCCTTCGTTGTTTTCTAAGCATTGCTTTGCGCTGGCCGTCTCACTCATTTACCTCGTCAGCATATATTATACCGGCAGGAAGCTTTTTTCGGCAAGGACCGGGATCATGGCCGCAATTTTTACTTCCTGCCAGGCGATTTTCCTTGCACAGTCATCCATGCTCCTTCCGGAGATCATGCTTTCGCTATTTACAGTGTGGACACTTTTCGCATTCCTGGAGAAGAAAAAAATTCTCTTCCTTCTCTGTTCATCCTTACTGATCATGACCAAGGAAACGGGGATCTTCCTGCTGATCCTGTTGTTCGCCTGGCATCTTGGTTCCTTCCTTTTCAGCAGGAAAATGAGATCAGCTCCGGGAAAACAATTCGCCTGGCTTATTCTTCTCATCTTCCCGTTCCTGGAATTTCTCTTGTTCCTGTTCATTCAGAAACAGCATTTCGGATGGTATCTTTTCCCTGAGCATGTCGGATTGATCACGACAATCAGCAAAGGGCTTAAAGAACTCGGGAGCCAGGCCTATTTCCTGCAGTTCTACGGACAGATCTTCCTGGTGATCGCACTAGCGGTCTCATTCCTGGTCAGGATGTTCAGCGAGGGTGAAATACCCCCGCGGCAGAAACAGGCTCTTTGGCTGATCTTCACTTTCATCCTCTTTTATCTTTTTGCAACGACATTTTTATTGTTCAACCCCAGGTACCTGATCTGCATTCATGTCATGCTGGTCATGCTGACGGCATTTTTCCTTGATTCCGTCCTGGGAGAAAAGAAGCTGCCGGCGGTCATCGTCACAGCCATACTGGCCCTGATCCTTCTATTTAACGCGCTGTTCATGAAATCGAACGGTGATAACAACCTGGGATATGCCGATGCACTTAAGCTTCAGAAGATGGCAGTCGAATATTTTGAACGGAACGGCCTGTATGATCATACCATTTACTGCGGGTTCCTGATGAGGGAGAATATGACGCTAAAGGCTGCCGGTTTCATCGGGGAAAGGCCATTTACAAAACTTGTCGGCACGCCTGACGATAAACCCGAGTACCTTGTACTCACAAGTACGGAACCCGAACCGAATTATTACAGGATCAAGTACGACATCTCCGATACGCTGGTTCAGCATTATGAGATCAATTACATGTGGATGGAAATATATAAAAGGAAGTAAGCCATGAATGCCAGGCTGATGAATAGCACCAGGGGCAGGGATTTTACCATCCCTGCATTGTTTGCACTGCTTATCATTGTTGCGATCATCAAGATCCCCCATTTGTATATTCCTCATTTTTGGGATGAAGCCTGGTCCTATAGTCCGGCCGTGCAATATATGTTTGAACATAAGCTTGGGTTGCTCCCTTCGGCACTGCCTGCCGAATACTCCAAGGGCCATCCCCTTCTCTTTTTCTTTCTTTCCGCTTCCTGGATGAGGATTTTCGGGGACTCTTTGGTGTCGAAGCACAGCTTCGCCCTGCTCGTTTCATACCTTCTGCTGTTCAGCCTGTATTACACTTCCCGCCTCCTGTTTTCAAAGAGGGTCGCTATCTATACCCTGATGTTCGTTTCGCTGCAGGCGGTCTTCCTTGCCCAATCCAGCATGCTCCTCCCCGAAATCATGCTTTCGCTGTTCACCGTCTGGACCCTGTATTTCTATCTCAAACGAAAACCTCTGCCCTTCCTGGTCTCCGGCATCCTCCTCCTGGCGACGAAAGAAAGCGGTGTGTTCCTCATCCTGGTCATCTGGCTCTTTGATTTCATTTATTTCCTTGCAAGGAAAGGAAAAAGGCCCTGGAAAAGACAAATTATATGGCTTGCCATTCTTGCCATACCAGCAGTGGTTTATATGGCATTCCTTATCATTCAGAAACTCACATACGGATGGTTTCTCTACCCTGAACATATAACCCTTATTACATCGTTTCGTACCGGCATGGTTCAGCTTGGGATCTATGCCCGTTATTTTTTCATCCTGGATGCAAGGGTCTGGCTTACTTCAGCTTTTGTTACAGCCCTCGTTATCACCCTTGTTTTCAGGTTGCCGGTTACAGGATCGGAAAAAAGATCCATGCTGCTGATGTTCCTTTTTATTGTGTTTTTCATTACCGTCCATTCTTTCCTGGTGTTATCGCCCCGTTACCTGCTTTGCGCGAATATCGTTATGGCCATGGTTTCGGCTTTTTTTACAGACCTGTGCACGCGCCGCTTACCTCTCGTGAATATCCTTGTTCCTGTCATTATCTCTGTCATGCTGCTTAATGTTTCCCTCCACGAGAGGAACCCCGGGGATACGGATCTGGGGTATGTCGACTCGGTAAACCTTCAAAAAATGGCTGTTAATTACCTGGAAGCGAATCAGTTGACAAAAAGAAGGATTTATGCGGATTTTATTTTCAGGAGAGACATGGTTGAGAGATCAGCAGGGTACCTGAGCGGTGAGCCTTTTACGAATTTAAAAGCCGACCCGGGGGAAACTCCGGATTTTATTATAGGATCGAATATAATCTATGATGATTTACTCGAAAAGAATACGGATTACAGGCTGATGGATACGATCCGGTATTTTAAGAGCGGCTGGATGGAAGTGACGATTTATGGAAAGAAACAGTTTAATAAATAAGGCCCTGGATAAGGGTTTTCTCAGCATTGAAGAGGGAAAGGCCCTTTTCTGTGATCTTTCGCTGGCCGGGCTGATGTTCGTTGCCGACGAGCTTCGCAGGAGTTTTCATCCCCACGGAAGGGTCACATGGATCATTGACCGGAATGTGAATATTACCAATGCCTGTGTCTCCGGATGCAAATTCTGTAACTTTTATAAACCCGTAACCAACGAAGCCTGCTACATTACCAGTATCGAAGAATACATACAGAAGATCGACGAGATGAAAGGCCTGGGAGGGAGGCAACTTTTGCTGCAGGGCGGTATGCATCCTCACCTGGGCATGGATTTTTATACCAACCTCTTCAGGAGGCTAAAGGAACTTTATCCGGATGTAAGGCTTCATGCCCTGGGACCGCCGGAGATCGTCCATCTTTCGAAAATGGAAAAAACAAGCTGCAGGGATGTGCTCGAAAGGCTTGTTGCTTCAGGCATGGACAGCCTGCCGGGTGCAGGCGCCGAGATACTGGTCGACAGGGTGCGCTGCGAGATCTCACCTGTAAAATGCACCGCCGGCGAATGGCTGGATGTGATGAAGGAAGCTCATGAAATGGACCTGACTACCTCGGCTACCATGATGTTCGGGCATTTAGAGACCATTGAGGAACGCCTTGAACATATGGTGAGGATCCGTGAGTTGCAGTCCCGGAAGCCTGCCGGCCACAAAGGGTTCCTTTCTTTCATCCCCTGGCCTTTCCAGGATGAAGGCACGGTACTTCAAACGAAATACGGGATCAGCAACATGGTCACATCCGAAGAGTATATAAGGATGATCGCCATCAGCCGGATCATGCTTCCGAACATCAAAAACATCCAGGCGTCCTGGCTCACGGTGGGGAAAGAAACCGCACAGCTATGCCTTCATGCCGGGGCAAACGATTTCGGAAGCATCATGATAGAGGAAAACGTGGTTTCATCAGCAGGAGCGCACTATTCGATGAATGCAGAAGGAATGCAGGCAGCGATCCTCGATGCCGGCTTTATCCCGCAGCAACGTGACCAGGATTTCACCTGGCTTTAAGAAGTGTTTGGTACCAGGGTTCCTGGCATGAACCCGTGGATTTCATTACTTCTTCCCCTTCATGGGGAATTTCAGCAGGCCGTTCTTCAGCCAGTCGGCATACATCGTTTGGGCTATCTGGTAAGAAGCTTCATCGATATAAGCCGGATCTGTGACGGAAAGATCCGCAGACCAGAGAAGGGTGTTATCCGAATTGGCATAAAGGTTGGCTGTGATGTTTACCACGGATGTAGTAACCCAATACCCTCCCGTGGTGACCACCGTTGCGCCGGGCGACCAGTAAGGATATCCCCATGAGTAGTAATTATAATAATTATAGTAGAAATCAGGATAAACCGAGGTGGTTGGCGGAACATAGTTATGTTCCTTGTCTGTCCCCTTGTAAGTGACAATCAGGATACCGTCGGCTCCGGCGCTGTCAAACCTGGATTCAAGATCGGATAACTGGTACTTTTTATTCGGGGCGATCATGGAGAGTGCCTCAACAGCCTTCAGGCCTTTCCCATTTAAATAGCTGACCATAGTCTGTTCAAACGGTTTCTGGAATTCCAGCTTGTCGAACATCCCCCAAACAGCGATCTTGGAGACCTGCTCATGTTCTTTCGGATTGACCCAGCTTGTCATTTCCACAGGAGAGCAGGCGGTGACCAGAAGGATGAGCATAAAAGCAAGAGTGGCGGCAGATAATAGATTTCTTTTCATGCGTTTTGTGTTAATACGTTTCTCAGACCAAAAATAATATTTTCTGCTGATTGGACAAAATCTTCCGGAAAATATCGCCGGATGCATCTTGGTGCCAGGGAAAATGAAAGGACCCCGCGGCAAGCGGGGAACTAACCCCTCATGAGATTAGAAGGTTCAGGTGTTTTCTATGTTCTTCCCGGCTGCTGAAAGGACGTCTTTCATACCGTTGAGGATGATGGAAGTTGCCCCGCGGTTCGATTGCACGAAATCACTGCAGATCTTCGAAGTCCTGTTATATTCTGCCTCATCGGATAACAGCCTGAGTGCACGGTCGCTGAATTCTTCATAACGTGACACTGAATAGGCCCCTCCTGCTTTTATCAAAGCCGCCGCTTCCCAGAATCGTTCATGTTTCGGGCCGAAAAAAACGGGAACCCCGAAAGCCACTGCTTCCAGAATATTATGCAGGCCAGAGCCGAAAGCCCCGCCAATGAATGCGAGCCGGGCATACCGGTATAGCTGGGAAAGGATCCCTACCGTATCAATGATCAGCACGTCGGCCGATCCTGCATTCTCCATGTTCAATGCCGAATACCTTATGAAAGGCACGCCAAGAGAGGTCTCCAGTGAGCGTATCCTTGACTGGCTCACATCGTGCGTTGCCAGGATGAATTTCAGCTTTCCTTTATTGGCCCTGATGAACGGGAAGAGCAAAGCCTCATCTTCCTCCCAGGTGCTCCCGCCTGAAACAACCTGGCAATTTCCGCAGAATTGTTCTACTATCGGGAAGGATGTCGCATTTTCAACTGTTGCACTTACCCTGTCGAAACGGGTATCTCCTGAAATTGTCACATTGTCAAACCCCAGCGATTGAAGTATCTGGCCCGAAGATTCATTCTGGACATAAAACCAGCTGATGTTCTCAAGCTGTGAACGGAACCAGCTTCCATACCATTGAAAGAATAATTGTTCCTTTCTGAATACGGCCGAAGCAAAGACCACGGGTATCCGGCGCAATTTGAGCTCTTTCAGGAAATTGAACCAGTATTCATATTTAATGAAAAACGCCATGGCCGGCTTAACCGTCTCGAGCCAGAACCTGGCGTTTGCCGGAGTGTCAAGCGGCAGGTAAACTACAGCATCGGCATGCTGATAATTCTTGCGGACGGTATATCCCGATGGACTGAAGAAACTCAGGATGATGCTGCAGCCGGGCTTATTTTGCCGGAGCTCTTCGATGAGGGGCCTTCCCTGTTCGAATTCGCCGAGGGAAGCGCAATGGAACCAGATGATCTCCCGGCCATGCAAACCCGTGACTTTCTCCGCAAGATTTTCCTTCCATCCTTTTCTTCCATCAATCCAGGCACATGCTTTTTTATTGAATACAGAGGCCACCCGGACCAGGAATAAATATATTAGAAGCAAAATATTGTATACTGAATGCATGTCTGTATGATAAAAAGCCCGGAATCAATTTCCAAAGGTACGACAAATCATCATATAATTTACATAACATCCTAAAATATTTCAGGAAATTCCCTGGAAAATAGACCCGGCAGCGTGACTGGTTTAATAATAATAGAAATCTTTCGGCTTCCGCTGGTAGATCGGGATGAACCAGCATGCTTTCAGGCCATAGAACTGGCTGCTGTACTGGGTATTGTCATATTTCATCAGGTCAAAGTCGAACTGCCGCCGGCTTTTGGTCCAGGCCTGGATGAATTCAAATCCGGCATAAAAATTAAACAGCCTTGTATTACTGAGGAAAAGATACCCCAGTGAAACGTTCATGGCAAAACCGCTGTTCAGCCTGTCATAACCCTTCTGATAATCATCCCTTACCTGCGGAGCTGTGTTATCAGGGTTGTGAATGAGGATCTTATCCTCGATATAACCGCCTCCCAGCATCACCGTGATCCCGCAGTTTTTGTTCGGGGCAAGCAGGGGGTAAAACGGGAATATCTTCCCGAACCTGCCGTAAATGCTGTATCCTCTTTCACCATAACCGATAGTTGCCATATACCCGTTTTGATCGATGAGGAAACCATCTGAAGTGGTGATCATTTTCAGAAGCGAGTCGCCATTCTTAACATTATTGCCAAACAGGAAATTTCCCTCCGCCCCGATGATCCAGTTGGAACGGAACTTATACTGAAAGCCCCCTCCAATGGTTGAATTGCCGCCGAAGCGTTTGGCAAGGTCACCGCCCGGAAACTGCCAGGAATAAGTGGCATAGAACATCGCGATGCCTACGGCAGTATCCTTCAGGTTAACCTGGGCATAAGACTGGGCCGCGATGAGAAAGGGGATTGTAAGAAGGAGTATTCGTTTAATCATATGTTAGGCATTAGGCATTAGGCATTAGGAGTCAGGCATTGGGTGTTAGGCATTAGGCGTTAGGCATCAGAAGTGATAAATTACACCGATCCCACTGTTGAAAGTAGAAACGGTCCTTTTGATCTCATATTTTACAGGTGCCGAATAAACCGCGACATTGTAATTAGTACCGGTTATTGTATCCTTGACTGTCTTCCACTCAACGATCTCCGAACCGTACGACTTGGTTGCCTGGGGTGTGGCGCCAAGATAGTTGACATCCAGGTTCAGGCCCCAGTGCTGGTTGAAACGATATCCGAAACCCACATGAAATGAGTACGCGAAGCCTGTGGCAGTCATTGAAACATTCGACTGGTCAACCGGGCTCAGCACATTGAAAACCGTCGACTGGGCCACGATGAACCCGACCAGGGCTTTCACATTTAACTCCCATTTCCCGAAATCCCTGATGCAGGCTAATCCGGCGAGCAGATAATTATTCGTCCAGCCATTGCTTCCCAGCGGGTATTTCGTGCCGTAGGGGATGGTATTGCTGGCAGTATCCTGGTATGGGTTTCGCTGAAGATCGTACTGCACACCGAGACCGAATCCATTTATTCCCAACCAGTTGAAACCCAGTTGGGCTACCCAGCCGTTTGCAGCATAGCCCGCCTTATAGGTGGTCTTGTCGACCGAACCATAATTTCCCAGCACAAAAGAATAATTCAGGTGAAAATCCAGAGAAAAATAATCTTTCTCCCTCGGCTTCTTTTCTTTTTTATTTTTCTGATCCTGGGAAAAACTACTGAAAGGCATGAGCAGCATCAGCAAAACTATCGATATGATCCTGCAGATTTTCATACTGGGCACTGATCTGCAAAAGTAATCATTATTCGTGCACATTAATCCGGCACCTTGTTAATTCCTTCCAAATGATTACTTTTGCACCCGATTATTATCATGGTTCATCCCACATTGCTAACATAATTAACCCCATATGAACAAAACCCTCATCATTACATTATTGGTACTCGGCCTGGGTTATCAGGTCAACGCCTGTACCAACTTCATCGTCACCAAAGGAGCATCCACGGATGGATCGGTGATGATCTCGTATTCGGCTGATTCACACCAGCTTTACGGAGAGCTGTACTTTTGGCCGGCCAAAGACTGGCCAGCAGGAGCCATGCTCGACATCAAGGAATGGGACACCGGTAAGCCACTTGGCAAGATCCCCCAGATCAGGCACACCTACCAGGTGATCGGGAACATGAATGAACACCAGGTCTCCGTCGGGGAAACGACCTATGGAGGCAGGGATACGCTTCAGCATCAGAAAGTCGCCACTATTGACTATGGTTCCCTTATTTATATTTCCCTTCAGCGTTCAAAGACCGCCCGTGAAGCCATCAAGGTTTTTGCCGATCTGACCGCTGCTTACGGGTATGCTTCCGAAGGAGAATCCTTCAGCATTTCCGATGCCAATGAAGCCTGGATCCTGGAGATGATAGGCAAAGGTGATTTTGAAAAAGGCGCCGTTTGGGTTGCCGTGCGCATTCCCGACGGGTACATTTCAGGCCATGCCAACCAGGCCCGTATCACCCAGTTCCCCCTCAACGATCCCCAGAATTGCATCTATTCCCCAGATGTGATCACTTTTGCAAGGCAGAGAGGCTGGTTCGACGGCAAGGATTCGGAGTTCAGTTTTTCCGACACTTATGCCCCCGTTACTTTCGGTGGCGCCCGTTTCTGCGAAGCCCGCGTCTGGGCCATGTTCAACCGTTGCAACAAGGACATGAAACAGTATGAGGATTATGCAATGGGCCATCTCGTCACCGGCAAATGGGGTTATACGACAAACCGCATGCCCCTGTATATCAAACCCGACCATAAGATCTCAGCACAGGAAATGCAGGGCCTGATGCGTGACCATTACGAAGGCACCAAAATGGATATGAACCACGACATCGGCGGAGGCCCCTTTGCAGTTCCCATCCGCTGGAGGCCCATGACCTGGAAAGTCGACTCGGTGAATTACATTCACGAACGCGCAACTTCCACCATGCAGACCGGCTTTGTTTTCGTAGCCCAGTCACGCTCCTGGCTGCCCGACCCGATAGGGGGCATCTTCTGGTTCGGCGTTGACGACACTTATTGTACTGTTTTTAACCCGATCTACTGCGGAAGTAATAAAACACCGAAATCATACGCGGTAGGCAATGGCGACATGCTGCATTATTCAAGCACTTCCGGCTTCTGGACCTTCAACCAGGTCGCCAACTGGGTATATACGCGCTGGAGCTATATGATCAAGGATCTTCAGAAGGTACAGAGTGAACTGGAAACCAGGTTTGCCCAGGAAACCCCGAAGATCGACCAGGAAGCTGCAAAATTATACAAGACAGACAAAACCAAGGCCATAGCTTACGTGACGGATTATAGCGTGAAGACTGCGGATAATACTGTTGACCGCTGGAGGCAGCTCTATGAATACCTCTTTGTCAAATATAAGGACGGTAATATCATGAAAGAAAAAGACGGCAAGTTCCAGGATAACGGCTATGGCATTCCTGTCATGCCATCCCAGCCCGGTTACCCGGAATGGTGGCTTAAGGAGATTGTCCGCGAGCACGGCGATGTCATCAAAGCACCGGCAGGTCATTAATTAACTTCTGTCTAATCAACATTCTGCATCATGGAAGAAAACAGCGCCGGTGCACGTAAGTTCAAGATCTACCTTGCGATCCTGGGGATTTTTATTCTTGTCCTGGCATTCTGGTTGTTTATCCAGCGGTCACAACTGCTGAAACTGGTTCATGAAAAAGAAACCGAACGAAATGAACTTCAGCACGAACTCGATTCGGTGATCGTGGAGCATAATAAAATCAAAACCGAATTCGGAGCGCTTAGCGACAGCCTGAAAGCCAAAGACAGCCTTATCCAGGCCAACGCGATGGAGATTAAGAAACTTCTTGACACACAATGGGAATATAATAAGATACGCAAAAAGCTGGCGATGCTTCAAACTGTGGCCCAGGGCTACGTACGGCAGATGGATTCGCTGTATACCGTGAACCGTGAACTCCAGGCTGAAAATGAAAAGGTTCGCCAGGAAGTCAAGAACGAGAAGAACCGGAACCAGAACCTGCTGAAGGATAAGGAAGAGCTGAAGGAAAAGATGAACGAGGCAGCCATCATCAAAGCGTATGACGTTACCGCCACTGCCTTTAAAGTCAAGGGAGGAGGGAAAGAAACACAAACGGATAAAGCCTCCAGGACCGAACGGCTGAAGGTCTGTTTCACCCTCGGGGAAAATTCTCTTGTGACCTCAGGCCAGCGCGCTATTTACGTGAGGATACAGAGGCCCGACAACGTAGTCGTGCAAAGGACCAAGTACGACGTGTTCACCTTCAACGGGCAAACCATCCCCTATTCCGTACGCGAAGATGTGACTTACAGCGGGAAAGCCCAGAACCTCTGCGTGGTCTGGAATAAAAAAGATAACGATATCCCCGCCATGAAAGGGAAATATATTATTTCCGTATTTGCAGATAATATGGAGATTGGCGAAGGATCGTTCGAATTGAAGTAGGCATTGGGCATTAGGCATTAGGCGTTAGGGAAAAGGATAGCATGATTGAATTTTAGAAGGGCATGTTATGAAGGTTGGAATACTCACTGCTGGGGGCGATTGCCCCGGAATCAATGCAGCGATCCGCGGGGTCGGCAAAACAGCCATACTGGAGTATGGCATGGAAGTCATCGGCATTTCCTCCGGCTTCCTCGGTCTTATCAACCAGGAGTATTCGGTCCTTGATGAAAACCAGCTTTCAGGAATCCTTACCTTAGGAGGAACGATCCTTGGTACCTCGAGGGAAAACCCGTTCAAGAAAACAGCTTCCTTCAATACCATCGACAAGCCCAAACTCATCCGAAAGCATTATAATGAACTGGGGCTTGACGCGCTCGTTTGCATAGGCGGGAATGGCACCCAGCGTACGGCAGCCCTCCTGTCAGAAGAAGGGCTGAACGTCATCGGCATTCCCAAAACCATCGATAATGATGTGTTCGGAACGGATACCACTTTCGGATTTGATTCTGCGGTATGGATCGCCACCGACGCCATTGACCGTTTGCATACCACGGCCAACAGCCATAAGCGTATCATGGTCATCGAAGTCATGGGGCATCATGCCGGGTGGCTGGCACTGTATTCAGGCATCGCCGGCGGGGGCGACGTCATCCTCATCCCCGAAATTGAATTCAAGCTGGAAACGGTTGCAAAATGTCTCAAGAAAAGAGCCATTAATAAAAAGCCTTACTCCATCGTCGTTGTCGCCGAAGGCATACCCAAACCTAAAGAATTAACAGCCGCCCAGTACATTGCCAATGGCATCAAGGAACTGACCGGACTTGAGACCCGCGAGACCATACTCGGCTATATTCAGCGCGGGGGCAGTCCTTCCCCCATGGACCGCGTGCTTGCCACAAGATATGGAGCCTATGCCGTGGAACTCATCGCTGCTAAAAAATTCGGCCGCATGGTCGCCCTTAAAGGCAATGATGTAACTTCCGTATCCCTTAAAGACGTCGGCGGGAAGCTCCGCCTTGTCCCGCTCGACAATCCCCTCGTGGATAAAGCCAGGAAAATGGACATCTGCTTCGGCAGCACCCAGAGCTGATGAGGACCCCTGGTGGAAGCAAACATCGATTTTTATTATTTTTCGTATTACTTTTCCCTTCTTACAGGATTAATAAATATCAATTGCCTGAGTCTTTTGAAAATCAGGTAAAAATATTATCTTTGATGTACTTTGCGAAGTCTATAAATGGCAATGTAATAAGGCTTACAGATGAACGGATAACTCATATCATTATTAATCACCCTGAATTAACCGATCAAATTCCCTGGATTATTGAAACAATTGAGAGACCGGACTTGATTTTAGGTGGGGATTTTGCAGAATTGATTGCTATAAAATTGTTCAAAAAAACTCCAGTTACTGAAAACAAATATCTCGCAGTAGCTTGTAACGAAAAATGGAATAATGATGGATTTGTTCTGACTGCATATTTTTGCAGTAATTACAATAAAAAAAGAAAGGTTTTATGGAAGCCTTAAAGATGATAAAAAGTGAAAATAAACTTACCTGGGACTATGATTCAGAATCGGATGTGCTTTATCTGACTTTTGGAGAGCCACAACCAGCAGAAGGGATTGATATTAATGATGGAACTATAATACGTGTGAATTCCCTGACCGGAGAAATTTGTGGTATAACCATTATTAATCCTTTGAAAAGAACTATCAATTCATTTAAAAACAAATCCTTAAAAAACAGGAAAAGGATAAAATCTCACCGGAATTGATCGAAATCGACACTAGGTCGTGAACCGTATATCCCTCACGTTCATCTGCAGGGAAACCTGGCCGTTCCATTCGTTTTCTTCCAAATGGTAACATAGATCGAAAGGAATACCTTTTTCGATCAGGCCGGAATGTTCACCCTGCTGGAAGGCTATGGCGGAACAGGGACCGCCTGAGATCTCAGGATGAATGACATTCAGGCGGAGATGGTTTTTACCAACCACGCGCGACCCGCCGGCGTCAACCAGTCCGTCGGTTTCAAATAAAGGCGCCATATTCCCGGGCCCGAACGGGGCAAACTGCCTGAGGATATTGTAAAACCTGGAATTCACAGCGCTAAGTGGTAAAGCAAGGTCCACTTCCAGTTCCGGAGAAAGCACCTGTCCCTGCAGTTTCTCCTGAACGAACGTTTCAAAACGACTGGAAAATTCATCCAGGTTTTCTGGTTTCAGTGAAAGCCCCGCTGCGTATTTATGCCCGCCGAAATGTTCCAGCAAACCGCTGCAGGCATCCACCGCTTCATAAATATCGAACTCTTTCACCGACCGTGCCGAGCCGGTGATCAGGCCCGAAGAAAGAGTAAGCACGATGGTCGGACGGTAGAACGTTTCGGTGAGCCTTGAAGCCACAATACCAATGACCCCCTTGTGCCAGTCGGGATGGTAGATCACGGTCGATTTGGCATTCCGCAGTTTTTCATCCGAGTTGATCATGTTGATCGCCTGGACTGTGGCAATGGCATCGAGGTTCTTTCTTTCGATATTGTAATTGTTGATCTGTTCGGCCAATGTCCTGGCGTCGGCAAGATTCTCGGCGATTAGCAGCTTTACGGAATTTTTACCGCTTTCGATCCGGCCTGCTGCATTGATCCTAGGCCCTATTGTAAACACCAGGTCGGTGATCGTCAATTCCTTATCGTACCAGTTTGTGTTCTTGCTTACATCTTCCCGCACATTCTTGTTCACTCCCTTTGCATGCACTCCCGAATAATGAAGAAGCGCCTCAACTCCCGGGCGCGGGAAACTGTTCACAAGCTTGAGGCCGTAATAGGCCAGAACCCGGTTTTCGCCTGTGATATCCACAATATCCGATGCAATACTGATGACGACCAGGTCAAGATAGGCATGCAGGTTACTGAACGGGATATTGTGTCGGGCAGCAAAAGCCTGGATGAGCTTGAATCCGATACCGCATCCTGATAATTCCTTGTACGGATAGGTGCAATCGTTGCGTTTCGGATCCAGGACTGCAATGGCGGCCGGCAGCTCAGCTCCCGGACGGTGATGATCACAGATAATAAAATCAATGCCTTTTTCCTTTGCGTATGCCACCTTTTCCACGGCCTTGATCCCGCAATCCAGGGCAATGATCAGCCTGACCCCGTTCTCATGTGCAAAATCGATGCCTTTGAATGATATCCCGTATCCTTCGGTGTAGCGGTCGGGGATGTAATAATCCATTGCTTCATGATGACGGTGGAAAAAACTGTAAACAAGTGCGACGGCAGAGGTTCCGTCCACATCATAATCACCGTACACAAGGATCTTTTCGCCCTTGCTTAAGGCCTCGTCAATGCGGGTTATGGCAAGGTCCATATCCTTCATCAGGAACGGGTCGTGAAGCTGGTCGAGGTTTGGACGGAAAAACGCTTTTGCATCTTTAAAATTGCTTATCCCCCTCTGGACCAGCAGGCCGGACAAATACTTGTCAATCCCAAGCATTTCCGACATTTTGCTGACGCCATCAGCATCCCCCTCCGGCTTTACTACCCAACGTTTGTGCATTTTACAAATATACACTATTTAGTGATCAATCAGGCATTAGGCTTTAGGTAACGGTTTCAGGAACGCTCCTCTGTTACGGAATTGATGCGACCCACCATCGGCTCGCTTCCTAAGCCAGGCAAGCCGTTCGCAAGCTCACTTCCCTGCCTGTCTTTTACGGAAGCTTCGCCGGGAGGGTTCCCCGCATCAATTCCTCATACATCGTAGCGTTCCTGAACCCAGACAAGGAACAATTATCCACCAACTGATCGACTCATGGCTCTTCACTCTTCACTATCTTTTCCTACCTTTGCCCTAAATCAGCGAACGGATGGATCAGCCTCAATGGTACGCCGTGTATACCAAATCACGCTTTGAGAAACGCCTTGCCACACTATTGGGCGATAAGCAGATCGAAGCCTACGTCCCGCTGCGGAAAGTCCTCCGGCAATGGAGCGACCGCAAGAAACTGGTGGATGAACCCCTGATCCGATCCTATTGTTTTGTGCATATCACACCCGACCGTTATGATGATGTGCTGCATACCCCCGGAGCAGTCCGTTTCGTTTTCTTCGGAGGCAAACCCGCCACCATCCCGGCACGGCAGATCGACACCCTGAAAGCCGTCACCGGAAGCAACGTGGAAGTGGATGCCATTTCACTGGGCGGGTTGAGGCCCGGGAGGCAGGTCCGGGTCATTGCAGGGCCATTATCGGGTATCACCGGCGAATTACTGAGGGTCGGAACGGCAAACAAGGTAGTGATCCGTATTGAACATCTCGCCCAGGGACTGATACTTTCGATATCCCCTCTACTGCTGGAGGCCGTCAGCATGTAATAGCCAAGGTTATGGGAAAAAGTGCAGGATCAACAGCTCCAGGACAAAGGCCAGGAACATCAAAAAGGCAGTCCGCCGTAACTAAAGCATCGCCAGCCATTAACCCTAAGGATTTAAAGAAAACAAACAGAATATCAAGCGAATACGTGCTTGCGGGCGGTATTGTCCTGTTCACGTTCCTGCTTTACCTGCCTGCTCTTAAGAATGGTTTCGTAGACTGGGATGATCCTGATTACCTCCGGAACAGCCTGATGGTGCACCAACTGGACTGGGGATCGCTTAAAACCATCTTTACGTCCTTTTACAGCGGGAATTACCACCCCCTGACTACTTTGAGCTGGGCCCTGGAATATGCGGTTTCGGGTTACAGCTCAGCCTCCCTCTATCATTTCGACAACCTCTGGCTGCATTTGCTCAATATCCTGCTTGTGTATTGGTTCATCCGCCTTATCAGTCAAAACAGGCTTGTTGCCGGCATCGTTGCGTTATGGTTCGGGATACATCCCATGCATGTTGAATCCGTTGCCTGGATTTCGGAACGTAAAGATGTCCTCTATACTGCCTTCTTCATGGCCGGGCTTATCTCCTGGTGTTATTACCTCGGTGAACTGAAAAATTCCGTGGGAAAGAAAAACCATACAGCCGGCAAAAGACTAAAATTTTATTTATTCTCCCTCTTTTTCTTTCTGCTTTCCCTCCTTTCAAAATCAGCGGCAGTGGTTTTTCCACTGGTCCTGCTGCTGATCGAGTTCCTTTTCCGAAGAAGGTTTTCAATGAAACAGATGGCCGAAAAAATACCCTTCTTCGCTCTCGCCCTGCTCTTCGGGGTCCTGGCCATCCTGTCACAGCGTTCAGCCATAAACCGGGGAATGGACCTTGAACTCTCCTCCCCTGACCGTTTTTTTACAGTGAATTATGCCTTTATCCGCTATATCGCGATGCTCTTTTACCCTGCAGGACTCTCGGCCTACCATCCTTATCCACTCTTGGTGGCGGGAAATCGCCCGGCGCTCATTCACTTTTCCCTGCTGTTCAATCTGATCATTGCGGGCATTGCCGTTTATTCCCTGAAATATTCAAGGAAATGGGTATTCGGCCTGCTATTTTTCCTTGTTAACATCATCCTTGTTTTGCAGATCCTTCCCTTCGGAGGAGCTTTCATTGCCGAACGCTACACGTATATTTCCTACATAGGGCTCTTTTACATCCTTGCCTGCATGCTTACCGGCACTAACGGGAAGAGCAGCCTGCCCTCTCAATCCAGGTATCTGGTTATTGCCGTTTTCATTTTTTTTACAGCCTTCTTTTCCATTTCAGCTTACCGGAGGATCAATGTGTGGAATGATTCACTTTCCCTGTTTGAAGATGTGGTTAAAAAATATCCCGGGAATTACCTGGCTTACTATCTCCGCGGATCAGCCAGGCAGGAAAAGGATATTGAAGGAGCTGTTTCAGACTACACAAAATCAATTGAATTGAATCCACGCAACCCAAAACCATTCAACAACCGCGGGAATGTATTTTCTGCAACAAGCAGATATAAAGAAGCTTTGGCAGACTACAATGCGGCCCTGGCCCTTGATCCTTCCCTTTCCGAATCTCTGAATAACAGGGGTGCCGTAAAAGCAATCCTGGGAGATCTGCATGGAGCAATGGAAGATATCAATAAAGCTCTCCTGATAAATCCTGAATACCGGGACGCATACAGGAACCGCGGTCTTGTTTGGCTCCGTATGAAGGACCTCAGATCAGCCCGTGACGATTGGGAAAAAGCCGCCGGAATGGGGGATGAAATTTCAGTCAAGCTGCTCAGGCGGTATGCGGAATAAAGGTATCAGAATTTTCCTTAAATTTGTAATTGTCAAGATAAATCAAATTAATCACCTGTAAAACAAAACATCGTGCTTTCCCCTGATATAAAACAGTTTATCCGTGATCATAGCGCCTTGTTCTGGTCTATACCAGAGGACAGGAAGGAGGAAATCAGCGAGGCTGTATTGGTGGAGTATATTTTAAATTATGGGACGCTTGCCGATTGCCGTGAACTCATGCGGTTAATGGGGATTAAACATATTGCCGGAGTTTTTAAACAAGCGAAAGGAAGACAAAAATTGAACTATTATCCCGAAATCTATAATTTCTTTTCGCTTTATTTTGCCCGTTATGCATAAAGAAGTTTTAACCGCCCGCCAAACCGAACTTCTTCCCATTATTAAATCCTTTAAACGGGAATTTTATCTTGTCGAAGGAACAGCCATTGCCTTGTATATCGGGCACCGGCGTTCCATTGATTTCGACCTTTTTAAAAAAACCACGATAAACCACAAAAACATTCTTTCGAAACTTAATAAGTTTCCTTATCCATACATTATTACAAGAAAGGTACCCGAGCAACTGAACCTCACCCTGAACGAGGTAAAAATCACTTTCTTTGAATACCCCTTTCTAATCAATGCAAGTTGCGAATTTGAAAAAAGCCTTCGCCTGCCTGAACTTCTCGACCTGGCCGCTATGAAGGCTTATGCCCTGGGGCGAAGGTCTAAATGGAAAGACTATGTCAATTTGTACTTTTTACTTAAAGACCACTTCAGTATTCACCAGATTTCAGCAAGGGCATCGCAAATTTTCGAATCATTATTTTTGGAAAAATTGTTCCGGTCCCAGCTCAGCTACTTTGCAGACATTGACTATTCCGAATCGGTTGAATTTTTAGCTCCTTCAGTTCCCGAAAAGGAAATAAGGGAATTCTTAATCGAAAAGGCCATTGACCTGGAATAATCAATAGTTTGAATTCCGGAGCAAACCCCGGCCCCGGCTACCCAATTAGGGGTGAACTTGCATTTTCTGGCCATCCAAAAATCAGTTTTCCAACAATATTGGGTATAATAGTACAACTGGCAATTATAGTCTTCAAACGCATTCAATCGTTGCTCTATGAAATGATGCTGTTTAACAATTTTCAAAATTTATAAAACTATATAGTTGAGTATTTTACATTGTTGATAGTTATTTTAACTTTAAAGTTGGTTTTTGATTTTTTTATAGTATCTTTGTTGCATGATTTTTTACAATGATAACAAAACAAGAAGTCGAAGCATTCTTAACCGACTTTAAAATTAAGATGAAGGTGTTCCAGATTCTCTTTCGGGACGAGAGAATGAAGAACACTCAATCGCTTCTTCTTTTGGAAATGACTCCGGACGCTCGTAAAAAAGTAATTGAAAGTTTGATTTTTGAGGATTATAGTGAAGGACCTCTAACCGATATATTATATGGTATCGCCAGTACTTGGGTTTTCGGAAAGAATGTTAAAAAAGGCACAGAGATTTATATAAAAATATCAATGGGTAAGCCAAATGACCGAGTCATTTGCATTTCCTTCCACAAGTCCAAACATTCTATGACTTACCCGTTTAAAAAACCATTAAAATTATGAACAGTCCAATAACAGGTAAACCAATGAAATTGGTCAAAGAACCGGGAGTGAAGCTCGCTTTCCGTAAGGAAGAGTTTGAGATTACCTACCATTACTACCTGTGCGAAGAAAGTGGTGAAAGTTTCACTACTGATGAGGAGGACAGAATCAATCAAACTCAGGTTCACAATCAGTACCGGGAAAAATACGGGATACCTTTCCATGATGAAATAAAGGAAATTCGAGAGATGTACGAGATTTCAGCCAGTAAGATGTCTGATATTTTGGGATTTGGAACCAATAGTTACCGATTGTATGAAGCCGGAGAGATTCCATCCGTTGCTAATGGCAGATTAATATTGGCAATTAAACAACCAGTAGACTTTATCAAACAGGTTGAAGCAAGCTCCAACATTATTTCTGACAAGGAAAAGCGAAACCTATTATCACATGCCAATAGTCTCGTTGAGCAACAAAAGGGGAAAACCTGGGATTTAATCCTACTAAAATATTTGTTCCTTTATGAACTGCCGAATCAGTATTCAGGTTATCGAAAGCCGAATCTAATGAAACTTGCCAATGTTATCGCATTTTTCAGTGAACGTATGGGTTTATTCAAAACCAAACTAAATAAGCTGTTGTTCTATACAGATTTCGGTTATTACAAGAAAACAGCATATTCGATGACAGGATTAACATACAGGGCCATTCCTTTAGGGCCGGTTCCCGCTCAATATGATATACTGTTTAACAAATTATGTGAAGATAATCTTATCAATATCAATCAGGAATTGATTAACGGCACTGAGAATTACGGAGATTTGATAAAAAGTTGTATTTCATTTGATGCTTCGCTTTTTGACCCTAATGAACAAAAAATTTTGGAAGAGGTGGCGACCAAATTTAAAGACTATTATGCAAAACAAATGGTTGATTTAAGTCACCAGGAGAAGGCATGGGAGCAAAATAAGGAAAGTAAAAGC
>Ga0182027_10000457_pt1 | contig 71634 bp, 60 predicted proteins | sample 712E1DmetaG_FD_121300 | JGI IMG/M metagenome (GOLD analysis project Ga0182027, IMG submission 121300) | Permafrost microbial communities from Stordalen Mire, Sweden - 712E1D metaG (Illumina Assembly) | ecosystem: Environmental > Terrestrial > Soil > Wetlands > Permafrost | place: Sweden...
ATGTAGTCCGCCTGAAATAACGGCGCGTCGAAGCCTCCGCTCCCGGCAAGCCCCTGCGCCTGCAACCGGCCCGAAAGGCTCAACACCAGCGACACCACCGCTATGACGATCACACTCTTCATTCGCGCTCCTGCTCTGTTCCCGAATGTTTCCACGGCCTACCTCATGATTATATTTAAGCGTTAGAAAACTTACTTGACCGGTACGACTTCCACACGTCTGTTGAGCGCGCGGCCTTCAGCCGTATTGTTCGAGGTCATGGGCTTGTCTTTCCCATACCCCTTGGCCACCAGGCGGCTGGCCGAAATCCCGCGCATGATAAGGTAATCCATGACCGATTTTGCCCGCTGGTACGACAGCACGAGGTTATACTGCGCGCCGCCCTGGTCATCGGTGTGACCCGCGATCTCAACCTTGACATTAGTATACGCCTCGAGGCTGTTATACACCTGCTCAAGGACATAGTACGATTCTTCGAGGAGCTCGGCGCTCGCAGTCTTGAAATTCACGCCGCGCAGGATGAGCTTCTGCTTGATTTCCTGCGGTTTTTCGTCCGGGCACCCGTCTTCGTCTTTGAACCCGTTGAACGTCTCGGGCTGGTTGGGGCATGCGTCGCTGCCTTTGCAGATTTTCGCGTACTGTGCCTGCTTGCCCTGTTCCGCGACCCACGGGTCGCAGATTCCGTCCTTGTCGTTATCCGGATCCGGGCAGCCGTCGGCGTCCTGGAATCCGTCACGATCTTCGGGATCGTTCGGGCATTCGTCCTGAGCGTCGTAGATGCCGTCCTTGTCGTTGTCGTAGTCCGGGCACCCGTCTTCGTCCTCGAATCCGTCCTTGTCTTCAGGAACATCAGGACACTGGTCGATGTCGTCGGGAATACCGTCACCGTCGCGGTCCGTGCCCATGGTCTCGATCATCTTTTCCGTAATAAGGCCGATGTCCGTCCCGTTTTCGCCCTTACCCTTACAGAACGAGACAGGCTTGACAAAATAGTTAAAATCCGGGTACGCAGCGGAGATAAAAAGCGGTTCCTTCGACACATTCGTCTCGTTGACGACCGCGAGCGAATTGAACGGTGCGCGGTTGCCGTAGATGTTGTTATAGATAATACGGGTCTTGCGTGCCTGGGGTGCGATGTAAATCCCGTATTGCTTGTTGTCCATCAGGATGTTGTTGCGGACGAGGACTTCGGTGCGGTGCGCGCAAAAAATGGCGCAATAGCCGTTTTCGAGTATGACATTGTGGTCGATGGAGGTGCGTGTTCCGCGGCTCGATTCAAGGAAAATGCCCGTCCATTCGTTGCGGTAGATAATGTTATTATTGATGTCGGGGAGCGAAATCAGGGCGTGTATGCCGGCGCCTTTATTGTCGATGATAAGGTTTCGCGAAATGACGGGCCTGGTGTTCTTGCAGAGAACACCCGTTTTACCGTTGATTATAGTGAAATTCGTGATCGTCGCGTTGTCCGCGCCGAGCACGCAGGGTCCGGTCCGGTCCCCATCGATGATCGTCTTGCGCATCTCTTGACCCATAAGAACGACATTATCCGCAAGCGCGATATGCTCGTGATACGTGCCGTTTGCGACGAACACCGTGTCGCCCTCGTCCGCCTCGCCGAGCGCGGCATGAATAGAAGGAAAGTCATGAGGGACGAGTATTTTTCTTCCGCCGAGAGAAACGCCGACACAAACGACGAGAAAGAACAAAAAGAACGTCGGGAAAAATTTTCTGCAGTTCATATCGTCCTATTCTTCTTATAAATTATTAAGGGCTTAAATGGGCAGCATGGGTATAAAAGAGTAACAGGATTCAAACTGAATCAAAATACTTTTGGTGACCTTTAGTGTCAAGTATTGTAAATCCTGCTTTCTCAGCGAAATTATCCGCGAACCGCCATCCGGTCCCACGGGCGGTTTCTGTTGACAAAAAAGTGTCCGGAACGCCAAATTCATGGCTCGCGGCAGAAGAAAGAAAAACCGCGCGCCGCGTGAACGGACCCCTGCGAACTCCCTCGTATTCCTCATGATGCAACCCGTTTCCATGCGATAAGAATATCGTCCAGGGAAATATTCAAATAAAATATGCCTCACAGGAAACGCAAGGTTTTTCTCAGACAGTGTTTTTTTATTTAAAATTCTTATTGCCATATCATTTTTCAATATCCTTTTCCTTTTGTTTTCGGTATTTTTGTATAACTGTATATAATTTTAGTTATTCTGATAAAAAGGGTGTTGAAACCTATGACCGCTTTTGTGCAGCGCCCGGGTCGGACTCCCGTTTTGACGATAGCCCTCATCACGACGTTGTGGCTTTCGGCCGGCGCCGCAGACTTTGGAAAGAACAAGGTTCAATATCGTCATTTTTCCTGGCAATCCTACCGGGTTCCCCATTTTAATGTGTACTTCTCGCAAGACGAGGGACCGCTTCCGACCGTGGCGTCCCAGTGGATAGAAAACGCCTTTTCATCCTTGCGCGCCGATTTTCACATGGCGCCCAAGGACCGCCTTCCTCTTGTCATCTACGATAGCCCCGCGGGATTCGGCCAGACAAACATCGTCAATGACATCCTGCCGGAAGGCGTGGGCGGCTTCACAACCCAGATTCGGAACCGCATCGTCGTTCCTTTTGACGGATCGTATGACCAGCTCCGCCATGTGTTGCATCACGAGCTGGTGCACGGATTCGAATATGCCATTCTCTACGACCAGATCGGGAGTTCGATCTTCTCCGGCTCCCAGGCTGAAATGCCGCTGTGGTTCGCCGAGGGTTTGGCCGAGTACCTTTCCTGCGGCTGGAACACCGAAGCCGATATGTTTCTCATGGACGCGACGATTTTCGGCACCATCCCCGTGCCCGGACCCGAGCTCGACGGGTACATGGCCTACAAGGGCGGGCAGAGCTTTTTGAATTTTATCGCTTCGTCAAGAGGTGAAAAAATGTTCACCAAGATGCTTCAGAAATTCAAAGAAACCAAGAACATCGCAAACAGTTTCAAGGCTGTGTACGGCAAACCCGCGGAGGAATTAGGCGAGGAATGGAGAACGGAACTCAAACGCCTGTACTGGCCGGAGATCGGGAGGCGGACCGAGCCCGCGAAAAACAGCAGGGCGCTGACAACACATGTCAAGGACCGCAGCAACTTCAATCTCAAGCCGCGCATTTCTCCAGACGGAACAAAAGTCGCCTATTATAGCGACATCCATGACTACACCCGGATCATGATTCGGGGCGCGTCAGGAAAAATCGTGCGCGAAATCAGCGAGGCGGGGTTTTCAGGACACTTCGAATCCTTTCACCCCTTCAGAAGCGGCATGTGCTGGTCCCCCACAAGCGACCGGCTCGCCTGTGTCACGAGCCAGGGCGGCCACGACGTGATCAGCGTCGTAGCCTCGGCCACCGGCCGCACCGTTGCCACGTACCGTCCGCCCGTCACGGCAATTTACTCCCCGGACTGGTCCCCGAAAGGCGACCTCATCGTGTTCTGTGCTGTCGACAAAGGACAAACCGACCTTTTCATGTGCGACTGCTCGACCGGCGCGTGCACGCAATTGACCCACGACATCCTTTCCGAGTCCGACCCGCGTTTCACCCGCGACGGCACCGCGGTCGTGTTTGCCTGCCAGGACACCTGCGGCAATGCGTCTCGGTCCGTGCGTAATGGACTGGCGACCATGACGCAACTATGGCGGGTGGACATCGCGACGCGCCAACAGACACGGCTGACCGGCTCCGCCTGCAACAAGAAAAGCCCCTGCTTTTCCCCGGACGGATCCCTGATAGCGTACGTGTCGGACGTAAGCGGCATCGACAACCTGTATGCGGCGCCGATTGACACACCAGACAGCGGCAAGGCGCTCACCGACGTCATCGGCGGTATCTCGAACCCGGACTGGGCGCGCGACTCCGCCACGGCGGTATACTGCCTGTTCCAAAAGGGAGGCTGGGACATCTGGCAGATGAAGGACCCCCTTAAGAAGATGAGAACCAAACCGCTGGAAAAGACGAAATGGGCCGTGTCTCTCATTGACACGTCGGAAAAGTACTTCGCGTTGAGCGAGGACGACTCGCTTCACGACTCTGCCGCAGCGTCCGCGTTGTCGAAACCTAGCGCAGGAAAAGGTGTCCATAAGGAGGGCCGGAGGCTCAACCATCCGGGCGACGACACCGGCGACCTTGACGAAGACATTTTCGAAACCGACACGACCGCGGCCAGGCCGGCCCCGCACCCGGCTCGGACGGACTCCCTGCGGGACACGGCGCATGCGGTCGCGGCGCCTGGTACGAAAGATACGATCGCATCGAAACGGTCCGGTCTCGACACGTCCGTGTCATTGACAAAAGCGCCTTTGGTTCTTTCCTTTGACACTATTCCGGCGCACCCCTATCGCCTGAAATTCGCCCCGGACATCATCGCATTGGGCGTGGGCACGGACGCGTACTACGGGTATGGCGTGTCCGGGCAGTGGCTCGCCGTGTTTTCCGACCTCATGGGCAATCAGCAGATCGCGGTCATGGGTGACATCCAGGGCAACCTTGCCGACTACACCCATCTGTTTGTTTCGTATCTCAACCTCGAGCGAAAGGTCAATTACGGCGGCGGGGTGTTTTACAACAGGGAATACACGTCGCAAAGCATCTTTGGCGACACCATTTCGTTCGACCAGAACGGCGGGGTCACCTTCCTTTTGCGCTACCCGTTTTCTATGACCTCCCGGCTTGATCTGGAAGGCACCTACGAGAACCTGTACCGCACACCATACGTCTTTGACACCACCTTGGGATACATAAAGGACCCGAACCAAGGTCCCTACACCATCAACATTTTCACCCCGACCTTGACCTATACCTATGACGATATCTTGTGGGGGATCACCGGTCCGCTCAACGGCATCCGCGGCCAGGCGCGGCTCCAGGTCTCACCGCCCCTTCGGCCCCTTTCGGCGTCATTCGCGTCTGCCGATGTCGATGTGCGGGAATATTTCCATCTGTGGCACCGGTTCGTGTGGGCCAACAAGGTGGCATTCGGCGGCAGCGTTTCGCTGCGCAGCGGCGAGCCATCGGCGAAGAAATACTTTCTCGGCGGCAACGAGAACTGGGTCTTTTACGGGATAGACGACATCAACAGCAAGGGATACAAGGACAACGTCAACAATTTCATCTATTCCGATATTGTCGTACCGTTCCGCGGGTGGGGGTATCTGGACCTGATCGGCACGAAGTTCGCCGTTTTCAACACCGAATTCAGATTTCCTTTTATCAAGGAATTTTCCCTGGCGTGGCCGTTGCCCATCGCTATCCGGTACGTGACTGGGGCGGTGTTCGCTGACGCGGGAAACGCCTGGGACAAGGACCAGGAGTACAAAGACGTTCCGCTGCCGAAGAAACTGTACGGCGGCTTTGGCTACGGGGTGCGTGCGAACCTCGGGATTTTTGTTCTCCGGTACGATCGGGCGTGGAAAACAGACTGGACCACATTTGCGGGTCCCACCAAGGATTATTTCTCCCTTGGCGCGGAATTCTGAATATCACCGCACGATGCCGAACCGGCGAACGATCCTCTCGCCGTTGGCGATGAAATCCAGCACGTACCAGCCGGGCGGAAACCCTTGCCGGCCAAGCGGGACGCGATACGTTCCCGCGGATTGCCATTTGTTAACAAGGATGCGCGCCAGCCTCCCCCGAAGGTCAAAAACCCTCAGCGAGAGCCGGGCAGCCCTGGGAAGAGTGTACACCAGCATCGCATCGTGTTCCATCGCCACTGCCACCTTCGCCATCGCCGCAAGGGGCATCCGGGAAACCCGGTTCGGAATCAGTTGGGCCAAGGGACGCGTCCACACGATGCCGTTTTGCGTCCCGATAAAAAGATTGGGGCCGCCAATCGCCGCAGATTGGACATAGGCGTCTTTCAATCCCGCATTGACCGCGTACCACGGCGAACCGTTTTCCGAGGCGAGGTACACGCCGCTGCCGGCAGTGCCGGCAAAAACAAGACTATCCGTGGCGGTCAGCGCCAGTACCGGCTCGGCCGGAAGCCCGGTGTCCGCCCTCTTCCAGCTCGCGCCCCCGTTCCTTGACACATACATACCGCCGCTTTGGTTCGCGGCAAACACCGAGGTGTCGATCACGGCCAGGGCCGCGATGGCCGGGTCCAAAAGACCGCTGTCGGCCGCCGCTGTCCAGGCCGCACCGAGGCTATCGGTGACAAACACGCCGCTATCCGTGCCGGCGTACACCCGTCGGCCTTTCACGGCGCAGGCGCGGATATGCTTGTTTGTCAACCCGCTGTCGATAGCGGTCCAGCTCGTGCACCGGTTCGCCGAGGCAAACATGCCGCCGCCGTCCGTGCCCGCGAAAATCATGCTGCTATCGGCTCCGCAAACGGTGATATAATTATTCGTCAAGCCGCTGTCGGCCGTTGCCCAGTGCACGCCGCTGTCCGCGGACACGTAGATACCACCGCCGAACGTGCCGTCGACCACCAGGCCCTGGAAAAACGTGAGCGACCTGGAATATAAATTTGTCAATCCGCTGTCTGGCGATGACCAGGTCGAACCCTGGTCGGCTGAGCGAGACACGCCCGCGTCGCTGCGGCCCGCAAACAGGATGCTATCCGTTGCGGCGAGGGCGAAAACCTCCCGGGTGATAAGACCGGTGTTGACCGGGCTCCAGTGGCCGCCCCGGTCACTGGATACGAACACGCCGCCGCCGGCCGTGCCTGCGAAAAGATCGGCGCCAAGGAGCGCCAGCGCGTTGACATCAAGGTTGGTCAGGCCGGTTATTGCCGGCGCCCAGGTAAGGGCACTGTCGGTTGACACATACACGCCACTGTGATAAATGCCGGCGAACAAGACGCTGTCCGTTGCGGCAAGCGCGTAGACATCGTGAGCCGGCAGGTCAATGTGTTTTTCCGACCAAGCGCCATTGTTGTCTGACGCGAATACCCCGCCACTGGACGTACCCGCATACACCCTTGTCCCGGACACGGCAAGCGAATAGACAAACAGGTCTTTCAAGTTGGTGTTCATGGTGTCCCATGAAGCACCGCCATTGGTCGACCTGAACACGCCGCTGCCGAACGTGCCCGCGAGCAAGTTCGTTCCGCTGACCGCGAGCGCAAAGACGTCGAAGTCGCCCAAGGTATTGTTTACCGCAGTCCAATCCGAGCCATTGTTTACAGACCTGAACACGCCGCTGCCTTCGGTCCCGGCGTACAGCGTGTCATTTTTCACACACAACGCGAAAACGTCGTCTCCCAGGCTGTTGCCGGCGTTTTGCCAGGTGGCGCCGTTATCTGAGGTCCGATAAATCCTGCCGCTCGATGCACCGGCAAAGATGAAACTGTCTTTTACCGCAAGTGCATTGATCGTGGAGTCTCCCTGAAAACCGTTATTCAGCTGTGTCCAGCTGGCGCCTTTGTTTGCGGACCGGAAGACATAGCCGGCCTCGGCGCCGGCGAAGAGCGTATCGCCCTTGACAACGAACGAAGCAATGGTCGAACCGCCCTTGAGCGATCCATCGAACGGAGGGCCGGCGCTTGACCATTGAGCGTGAATCGGGTAGGCCGCAACAAGAAGAAAGGAGCAGATCAGGGTTTTTCGCAAGGCGCGTTTCATGGTTCCCGAATCCTTTCTTGGACCTCCGTAATAACTTTCGCAAGGGTGCGTAAGGGAACGGGCTTTTCGAAAAACAGGGCATTCAGACTGGTCAGCTTCTTGTGGTCTATCCACGAATCGTCACCGGATATCACTATTTTCTTGACATGCGGTGGCGCTGATTCCAACAGCTGCATGCCGTCGAAGCCGGGCATCTTGTAATCGGTGATGATCACGTCCACCGGGTTGTGATCAATGAACTCCTTAGCGGCAACGGAGTCGTTGAATTCGTGAATTTGAATTTCCTTATTTATGTAGAGCATGAAGGTCTTGAGCAGTTCGGTAATCTGTTCTTCATCGTCAACTACAACGACTTCAAGTTTTCGGGTCATTTGTGCGTTCCCTTTTGCGAGACTATCTTCTACAGATATAATTTAACACGCGTGAAATAGCAAAGCACCACCTCTGCACGGTGACTCCCCTGCAGTTTCACGGTAGTATTACGTCAGCGGGTCTCTTTTATGCTGCGGCTGTCTCGAGCCATGAATAAACTGGACACGATGCCTTTTGTCGCGGCGATGCGCGGGTCTGCGGAAAGCAGGCACGCGGCGACCGGAAAATGTCGCACATGGCCGCCATTATCAAGAGGAAGATGAATTGTTTTTCCCGGAGTTTCACCATCTGGTTTCAGTTCCTCTATCGGGTGAAATCTTCCGTAATTTGTCGCGCAGTTTCTGCTCGCTCTCATCAGGTGCATTTGCGGCAACAGGACTTTTCAACGTTGCCACGTCACTACCGGAAGTCATGGCGATCGATGTCGTCAAGGCCATTTGCGTCGTCATGAGCACCGATGTTGTAAGGGCCATTGGCGATGTTAGCGGCAGTGGTGTCGTCAAGGCCACTGGTGCAGTCAGGGCCACCGGTGCCGTCAGGGAAATTGACATTGCACCGGGATTGGATTGAGCCGAAGCAGATGCACAGAAAAACAAAACGACAATAACAAATTCTGTTTTCATAGACTGGGATATCAGAAGTGGAGCCCCGCCGCCTGGAGTCGGCAGGGCTTTGCCGGTAGTCTCTGTTGCTATTCCAGGACAACCGGTGTTGTGCGTTCAAACCCGGGAGTTGTCAATTTGAGGAAATAGGAGCCGGCGGTCAGGCCGATCGGCCTCCAAATGAGCGATGACCCTTCCATGGTCGTATGGGCGATACGCCTGCCTGAAACATTGTAAAGGGTTACCATTGTCTTTGAAAGAGCCGGCAGGCCGTTGATGATAATTTTTCCGGCCTTGACCGACACCAGCGGTTCCTTTGCAAGAATTGAAGACCTATTGGCAACGCCGTTTGCAACGGGTACGCTGAGTGGAACAGGATTTGCGCACCAGTTGATCAGATTACTCTGCGATACGAGTCGGACAGCCTTTTTGGTGAGGGCATAGGTGATAAAGGCATTCATGGCATTGCGCATCTTGGTGACGGTCGCCCGCGGAGGCGAGCTCATGCTGCCGTATTGCTGGGCACTTTCGTCGATAAACCCGTCATGATCGTAGAAGATATTGCTATGCATGCCAAAGCAGAACGGCGCCCGGTTGCCCGCGATGCGAGTATCGAGCGTGTACTTCATGGTCGCGACGAACTGCGCGCTGTCCATGCCGACGCCGGAATTACTCGGGGCAGACCACATGTTGTAGTCGAGCCCGGTGATTTTTCCGTCAAGGGTGTCGAAATCCACGCTGAAAATCGAGTCCTTGACAAGAATGGAATCGATGCCGTCCCCGTTGGCGTTGGTGGCAAGAGTTCCGTCAGGGTTGTGCTTGTAGAGCTGCACGTTGATCGTGTCTTTGGTCTGCAGCCATATCTGATGCCGAAGTTCCGGCGGAACAATCACGCAGTAGACTGGCGCTTCCCAAAGTCCGGGGTGGGCGCCGATTTTGACCATGGTGCCGTCGTCGGTTTCGGCCAGAGAAGCGGTGTCGCCGGCGAACGGACCGTTGTCAAGCGTATAGGGCCAGACGAAATTGGTTCCGTCCGTGGCATCGTCCAACCCGCTCTCGATCGAACAGTCGTATTTGAAATTCTTCAGGGAGTCGAGCACCTTGAACGTGAAATTATTGTACAGCAAAAAAGGAGTCCTGAATCCCACGACATTGCTCGTTGGGATTCCCATTTTCTGCAGGTCGATGAGGGAACTGTCGATTTCCGTATACCAATAAGGAAGCGTCGATGAGGCATCTGACTCATGGTGTTTGGTGTGGCTGCCGACTTCGCTGCCGTGCGCCAGCGCCTCCTTGAGTGAAGCCTGGATCTTTTTTGCGCTGTCCCCGCCGTACTGGTTATTCGCCGAGGTATCGACGAGATCGTACCATTCGCTGTTGAACGTGTTGGGGTAGAACGACATGGTGGCGGCAGCGCCGTCGAAAGTCCCTGCAACAACGGGCGATTCGGTCTGGTTGGTTTTCGTCTCGATCAACTTGACGATCCAGCTCAAGCCGCCCGGATAATAGTTGTCATCCGAACCGAGACAGACAAACTGCGGGGTCTGTTCCAGGGAAAAACTTCCCGGATGAACTCTTGACGGCGCCACGTTGGCAGCCATGGTCAGTCCGGCTAAAGCTAAAATGAGCGCAAGAGCGGCAAATCTTTTCATTGAGCCTCCAGAGAGTTTTGAACGCAAATTGATAGGGAATTCGATTTGTTGATGTCATGAAATATATCACAATACTTTTTAAAAGTAAACGGTAATCGTTACATAGCCTTTTTTAACAATCTATTTGGTCTAAAATGCAAATTCCGGAAGCGCTTGGGCGCCAAATGCCGGCCTTTGTGGTCAAAGGCATGCAATCTCTTGGAGTTTCAAACCAACAAGTTTCTCAATTATGAGAGGCGAATGCGCACTCCCTAAAAGAATTTCATCAAATTATTGAAGGAAAAAAGACAAGGTCAGCCGTTTCAGACCTTGCCTACCATGGATGCTTCCGGAAAGGTCGACCACACAAAAGGAAGACAGAACTGAGCCATCATCTTCCATAACTATTGCTCACGCACTATTCCCACTCGATCGTTCCGGGCGGCTTGTGCGTGGCATCGTAGAAAATGTCGCCCAGGTCCTTGACTTTACGGGATTCTGAGAGGATATACTCGAGGGTCTCGTCCTTGAGCCGCGCGAAGCGCGCGGTCATTGCTTCCTGCGACATGATGGGCCGCAAAACCGCACACTGCAAACCCGCCTTGTTGACAAGAGGCAAGAGAACGACCGGCATCTGCCAGACCGCGGCGTATTCGCCGTATTTGTGGAGCGCTTCGGTGACGATGCGGTCGAATTCCCGAAGCAGGCCGAGGCGCTCTTTTGTCACGAATGCCCGGATCAGGCGATACGACGGCGGAGTTTCGACGTGGTTGAAGAACCGGTCTTTCTCGACGCGCAGCCCGTAGATGACCCGGTTCACGTCGCGGACCGTGTTGGTGATTTTGGTTGAAAGCTCCTCCAGGGCGTCCCAGTTCTTTTCGCCCATGACAAGCGCCGGATGCGCATAGGTGCGGCTGTCGCCCTGTACGCCAACGCTTTTGAGGGGCAGAACCATTGACGTAAAGCCTGCCGCGCGAGCGATGTCCGCAACGCGGGTTCGTGCCGCGCTATCCACCGGGAACTCCGCGCCGTCGGAGCAGAGCAGCCGCACGCCCAGACCCGGGCCGGGGAACGGGTGCCGCCATAAGAGGTCGGGAGGCAGCCCGAGCGACTTGCCCAGTTCTCGGACTTCGTCTTTGTAAAGAAGCGCCAGAGGCTCAATGATTTCACCTTTTTCAAGTAGATCCATGACCGCGTCGACGCGATTGTGGTGGGTCTTGATCCGGTCGGCATGCTTGGTGCCCGCGCTCTCGATCGTGTCCGGGTAAATCGTGCCCTGGCCCAGTATCCATTCCGATGGGTCAAGACCAAAGTTCCGCAACGTCGATTCCTTCACCTCGATGAAAACCGTACCGATGATCCGTCGTTTCTCTTCAGGATCAAAGACATTTTTCAATGCGGAAAGGAATGTTTCGGTTGCATCGACGATACGGAGGTTGTCGAACCCGTGCGCTTTCATGTATTCAAGAACGAGGCCGGATTCGTCGTGCCGCATCAGGCCGTTGTCGATGTGCAGGCCAAGCACGTTTGTGGCGCCAAGGACCTTGTTCAGAAGGGTGAAAGCGACCGTGGAGTCCACGCCGCCCGAAACCAGCAGAAACACCTTCTTGCGCCCGCATTTTTTCCTGATTTCCTCTGCCATTTCCCGCATGAACGTATCGGTGTTCCAATCGCGGCTGCATTGGCAAATCCTCATGAAATTGTCAAGCACAACCATGCCCTTAGGTGTATCCGTGACTTCGGGATGAAACTGCAGTCCGTACATTCGTTTCGTGTCGTTTCCCATGGCCGCCACCCGGCAGCCGTCAGTGGACCCGATGACGTCGAATCCGGGCGGTACGGTTTCCACGGCGTCGCCATGGCTCATCCAGATCTGTTCCGTTTTGGAAAGACCGGTGAAAAGCGGGGAACCTTCGGCAATGTCGATTTGCGCAATGCCGTATTCGCGGTATTTCCCTTTGGCCACACTGCCGCCCATGCTCTGCGCCATGAGCTGGTGCCCGTAGCACAGTCCCAGCACCGGAATGCCCAGTGAAAAAAGGGCTTTGTCGAATCCTGGACGGTCCTGCTCGAGTACGCTGTGCGGGCTTCCGGAGAGGATAATACCCTTGTAGTGCGCGCATTTCTCCGCGCTCACGTCGCTTTGAAGTATTTCGGAATACACGCCCAGCCGCCTGACGCGGTTTGCGATCAGATGCGTGTACTGACCGCCGAAATCGAGGATTGCAATGGTGTCCATAAGTGCTGTGGAGCCCAATTGAACGGGTAAAATATTAATTCATTCGACATCCCTCCACAGAAGGCGCCCGATAAAAAAAGTGGCCTTCTGTGGAGTGGATAAAATAATTATTAAACGAGTTGCACGCTTGTCTATTCTGGATGGATAATATATTTTGGTGTACGCTTTTGTTGGGGCGTCGTCCAACGGTAGGACTCTGGACTCTGGCTCCAGGTATCGAGGTTCGAATCCTTGCGCCCCAGCCATTTTTGAGCGTGCAAAAATGTCAATAGACAAAAGGTTTTGGCGCTATCGTCTAGTGGCCTAGGACAAGTGGTTCTCATCCATTAAACCGGGGTTCGATTCCCCGTAGCGCTACCAAAAAAAGGACTCGAAAAAGTCCTTTTTTTGTTTGTCCTGTCGAATGGCCCCCTCTACGGAACCGGCGATAAAATAAACTTTCTGCGCAAGAAACCCGACTATCATTGTCGTAGCCCCTCATCGCGAGCTTAGTTATATTTGTACAATACTTGACTTGGAGCGGCGTCAATGTCTTTCAAGCTCATCCTCATGATCGTCCTGATGTGCGGAATTGCTGTTTCCGCAAAGGACATCTGCGACAGCTCGTCAAATTACCGGCTTTTTGAATCCAGCAAGAAATGCTATACGCTCGGAAACAATCTGGCGCTCACCACCCTTGGCTTAATTGCGGCTGCCGGGTTAAGCACCATCGTTTCCCGGGACATGCCGCTATTCTTTCTCGCCATATCGCCCATACCGTTGCTTGCCGCCATGCCTTTCTACATTACCGGAGGAATTCAGCGAGGCATGTATAATAGCCACAGGACAAAATGCGGAAATTTCAAGCGGACCGATCTGAGCATGTTGTCCGGAGCGCCGGATGACGATTTGCCCTTCGACCCATCGCCTGCTTCGTCCTCGACTATTTCCTATGGAATTTCCCTTGGGTTTGATTTTTAGCCCGCGCGCCGATTGATCTCGTCCATGCGGCTCGAATAGTCCGGTCCCCGGTCTCTTTTCGACTTTTTCCGGGATGCTTCCATTATTATTGACTTTTTTATGGGTCCTTTCGTATTTTTACATGCTATTGCAGTAGAAGTTTTTTTTGGAACCCGTTGCGGGAAAAGTAGTTACACTACGCTCGTATGAGGCTACGTTTATCCTCAGACACGGCAAAAGCCAGGGCGATTAGCTCAGATGGTTAGAGTGCTTGCTTGACATGCAAGAGGTCGCTGGTTCGATCCCAGCATCGCCCATTGTTTTCTTCCGCTTCTTCCGCCGCAACCACAACTGGAAAAGTCTGGACGTGACATGAACATCATTCTTCCCGACGGAAGCAAAAAAGAAATCGCAGACAACGCAACCTGTCTCGACCTGGCCAGCGCGATATCGCCGCGTCTTGCCAAAGACGCCGTTGCCGCGAAAGTCAACAATGCGATGGTCGATCTCTCCACCCGTTTGCACGACAACGACAGCATCGCCATCGTCACCTTCGATTCGCCCGAGGGAAAGTCCGTGTTCTGGCATTCCTCGTCGCATATCATGGCGCAAGCCGTGCAGTCCCTGTTTCCAAACGCGAAGATCGCCATCGGACCGGCCATCGACAACGGCTTCTACTACGACTTCGACACCGAGCGGCCCATCACGCCCGAAGACCTTCCTGCCATCGAGAAGAAATTCATGGAGCTCGTGCGCGCCAAGACTCCGTTTGTCAGGCTCGAAATCTCCAAAGACGAAGCGCTGTCGTATTTTTCGGCAAGGAATGAAATTTACAAAGTTGAACTGATCGGCGATATCGAAGGCCAGCCGAGCATGTATACGCAGGGAGACACGTGGCGCGACCTGTGCCGAGGACCGCATGTACCTGACACCGGCTATGTCAAAGCGATCAAGCTTACCAGCATCGCGGGCGCGTATTGGCGTGGCAGCGAGAAGAACAAGATGCTCACCCGGCTCTACGGCATTTCGTTTCCCAAGCAGTCCATGCTTGACGAATACATCAAGTTGCTCGAAGAGGCGCAGAAGCGCGACCACCGCAGGCTCGGTCGCGACCTGGACCTTTTCTCGTTCCACAACGAGGGCGCGGGCTTCCCGTTTTGGCACGGCAGGGGCATGACGCTCTACAACACCATGCTGGATTACTCACGCAGCCGCCACGTCGCGGCCGGGTACCAGGAAGTCAAGACGCCCATGATCCTCAACGAGGAGCTCTGGCACCGAAGCGGCCACTGGGACAAGTACCGGGAAAACATGTATTTCACCACTATCGACGAAATAACGCACGCCGTCAAGCCCATGAACTGTCCGGGCGGCCTGCTCATTTACAAAAACAGCATTCATTCCTACAGGGAATTTCCGATCAAGTACTGCGAGTTCGGACTCGTGCACCGTCACGAAAAGGCGGGTGTGCTGCATGGCCTGTTCCGCGTGCGTCAATTCACCCAGGACGACGCGCACATCTTCTGCCTGCCGCACCAGATCGAGCCGCAGATCATGGAAGTCATCGATTTCATCATCGACATGTATCGAACGTTCGGGTTCAATGATTTCGCAATGGAACTGTCCACCCGGCCGGAAAAATTCATGGGTGCGCCCGAGCTGTGGGATAAGGCCGAGACTGCCTTGAAGAACGTGCTTGACGCGAAGAAATTCGCCTACAAAATCAACCCGGGCGATGGTGCGTTCTACGGCCCCAAAATAGATTTTCACATCAAAGATTGCCTGAACCGCAGCTGGCAATGCGGCACGGTGCAGCTCGACTTCCAGATGCCCGAGCGCTTCGAACTCGAGTACACGGACGTCGATGGCACGAAAAAACGACCGGTCATGATCCATCGCGCCCTGTTCGGCTCCATGGAACGGTTCATCGGCATCATGCTGGAGCATTACGGCGGATCCATGCCGCTGTGGCTCGCGCCGACCCAGGTCCGGGTGCTGCCTATTTCGGACAAGTTCGCGGACTACGCGAACAAGGTTCTTGACGCATGCAAATCCGCGGGCCTGCGGGTCGAACTCGACGACCGGTCCGAGAAGATCGGGTACAAGATTCGCGACGCCGAGACCAAAAAGGTTCCGTTCATGGCGATCGTGGGCGAAAAAGAGATCGAGGCGGGCACCGTGTCGGTGCGCCGCCACAAAGACGGCGACCAGGGAGCACTTCCGCTCAGCCGCTTCGTGGAGCTTGTCACGTCGGAAGCCACAGCGCGTTCCGCCGTTCCCAAAGCGTCCGCGTAGCGTATCCGTTCATTTTTTCCGAGGAGGAACGTATCAACAGATTTATGCCGCCCAAGCAGGACAAAGACCTGCCGAAAGTCAATGAGGAAATCCGCGTCCCGCGGGTCAGGGTCATCTCAGGAGCCGGCGAAGCGCTCGGCATCCTGCCGATCCTGGAGGCCCGCGAGCGCGCCGTATTGGAGGGCCTCGACCTTGTCGAAGTGGCGCCCACCGCGGACCCGCCGGTCTGCAGGATCATGGACTACGGCAAATTCAAATACGAAAAATCCAAGAAGCAGAAAGAGGCGAGGAAAAAACAGCACGTTTCCCACCTCAAGGAAATCAAGATGCACCCGAAGATCGAGGAACACGACTATCACTTCAAGATGGACCACGGACGCAAGTTCCTGTTCCGCGGAGACCGGGTGAAGGCGACCATCGTCTTCCGAGGACGGGAAATCGCGCACCTTGATTTCGGGAGAAAGCTCCTCGAGCGGCTCGAGGCCGACCTCATTGACCTATGCACCGTTGAATTTTCCGGCAAGATGGAAGGGCGCAACATGATCGCGATGTATGTGCCGGACCGCGTGAAGGTCAAGGATGTCTCGCGGAAGATGGAGCAGGAACGCAGGCGCCTGGAGCAGGAATTGAAAAACAAGGCGCCCGAGGCGCCGTCCGAAACGCCGCAAACGACAACAATCTAGAAAGAGGATAGTATCATGCCAAAAATGAAAACACGCAGCACGGTCAAGAAGCGCTTCCGTCTTACGGCGGGCGGCAAGGTGAAGCGGAAAAAGATGAACCTTCGCCACCTTTTGACAGGAAAGAGTTCGAAACGCCGTCGCAGGCTCGGGCGGAAGGCGATGGTCAACCCGGTCCAGGCCAAGAAGCTCAAGATGATGATGAGCGGAAGATAATCGCAATTCGAAAATTTATTACTTGTAATACAGAAGGAGTACGACAATGCCACGCGCAAAAACTAGGGTTGCGTCACGCGCCCGCAGAAAAAAGATCCTCGCGTCGAATAAGGGTTATTTCGGCAAGAGGAAGAATGCCATACGCACCGCCAAGGACGCGTTCTGGAAGGCCGGAAAATACCAATACCGCGACCGTAAGCAGAGAAAACGGGATTTCCGCTCTCTCTGGATCACGCGCATCAACGCCGCGGCCCGTCTCAACGGCATCACCTACGGCAAGCTGATCGCGGGCTTGAAGGCCAAGAGCATCGATCTTGACAGGAAAGTACTGGCCGAGCTGGCGTTGCACGAACCGGAATCCTTCGCCAAACTGGTCGAAACGGTCAAGGCTTCGTAATGTCCGGTATGACTTCCGAGAGTACGGTCCCGACCCTCGAACTCCTCGAATCGGTCGAGAAAGAAGTGCTGGCGTCCCTCGCAGGCATCGCGGGGGACGCGGACGCCGAGGCGTTCCGTATTAAATACCTCGGCAAGAAGGGCACGCTCGCATCGTTTGTCAAGGGCGTCAAAGACTTGTCCCCGGACGACCGACGCGTCATCGGCGCAAAGACCAACGCCCTGTTTCGGTCGGTCGAGGAAAAATTCAAGCAGGCGCCGTGGCTTTCCGGAAAAAAGGCCGGCGATGCCGGATTCGACCCGACTCTGCCGGGATTTCCGTTTCCAGGCGGGAGTCTGCACCCGCTGATGCAGATCCGTACGCGGATCCGGGATATTTTCGTGAGCATGGGTTTCGACATCGCCTATGGCCCTGAGGTGGAAACCGATTATCACAATTTTGGCGCGCTCAACTTCCAGGCAAACCATCCTGCGCGGGACATGCAGGACACGTTTTACGTCACGGCCGATGCTGTACTGCTCCGTACACACACCTCGCCCGTGCAGGTCCGCGTCATGCTTGACCGCACACCGCCCATCCGCTGCATCATACCCGGGCGGGTTTACCGCAACGAGGAAGTGAGCGCGCGCAGTTACTGCCTGTTTCACCAGGTCGAAGGTTTGTATGTGGACCAGCACGTAAGCTTTGCCGACCTCAAGGGCACGCTCTTATCGTTTGCAAAGAGGTTCTTCAGCGATTCGACGCGCATCAAGATACGGCCGAGCTTCTTCCCGTTCACCGAGCCGAGCGTCGAGGTCGACGTCGAATGTTTCCTGTGCAAGGGCAAGGGATGCGGGCTGTGCAAGCAGAGCGGGTGGCTGGAGATCCTGGGCGCAGGCATGGTCCATCCGAATGTGCTTGCGAATTGCAACATTGACAACGAAAAATACACAGGCTTTGCGTTCGGCATGGGTATCGAGCGCATCGCCCTTTTGAAATACGGCATCGACGACATTCGTACGTTCTATGAGAACGACGTCAGATTCTTGAGGCAATTTTAGTACGTTTCACGTGATTTTCGCCCCTTCTCCTGTGGGAGAAGGGGCGAAGGGCGGGGATGAGGTCAAGCGCGTGCACATAACCTCACCCCGGCCTGTCGGCCGACGCTTCGAAGCACCTGAAGAGGTGCACCCCTCTCCCACAGGGAGAGGGGAAATACAGTTCAAAAGCATGCGTAAATAAGTCAAAATAGAACAACCATATGAAATTCTCTCTCTCATGGCTCAAGGACTTTGTCGACATCGACCTGCCTGTCGAAGGCATCGGCGAGCTTTTGACGTCGCTCGGGCTTGAAGTCGCATCAATTGACAAGCGCCATGTCCCGCAGGGCATCAAAGTCGCACGCGTCCTCACCGTTGCGAAGCACCCCAACGCCGACAAGCTTCACGTGTGCACTGTCGACGCAGGCGGGGCCTCGCCCCTGACTATCGTGTGCGGAGCGCCCAACGCGGCTGCCGGTATGCTCGCGCCGCTGGCGACCATAGGGACCAATTTCGACAACGGTTTCTCCATCGCGGCGGCAAAGCTTCGCGGCGTGGAATCGTTCGGCATGCTATGTTCGGAGAAAGAACTCGGCTTGTCAGACGATCATTCCGGCCTCATGCCGCTGCCGTCTGACTTTGAAATCGGGAAAGAGCTGTCATCATATTTTCCCGACGACTGCATCATCGAAGTGGAGCTGACCCCGAATCGCGGGGACTGCCAGAGCGTTTTGGGCATTGCGCGCGAAGTATCGGCCAAGCTCGGGAAGCCGCTCAAGAACACGTCCCTGGTTCCCGAGGAAACAAATTCCGGCTCCATCAACGATTTCATTTCGGTCACCATTGACGCTCCTGCGGATTGCCCACGCTACGGCGGCAGGCTCGTTCGCAACGTGCGTATCGGCCCCTCGCCCCTGTGGATGGCGCGGCGGCTTTCCGACGCGGGCGTGCGGCCTATCAACAACGTGGTTGACATAACCAACTACATGATGCTGCATTTCGGCCAGCCCATGCACGCGTTCGATTACGCGAGAATCGGCGGCAAGAAAATCATTGTTCGCACTGCACAGGCCACGGCCGGTTTCACCACCCTGGACAAGGCCCCTCGCACGCTTTCGCCCGACGACCTTCTGATCTGCGACGGTGAAAAACCGGTCGCGCTCGCAGGCATCATGGGCGGCGCTGGCTCTGAGATTTCCGATACCACGACGGATGTGTTCCTGGAATGCGCGTATTTCAATCCGGGACGGATCCGCACAACCTCAAAGCGGCTCTTGCTTTCCACCGAATCCGCGTACCGGTTCGAACGCGGCGTGGACCCGGATGCTGCGCTATTGTGGGCGCTTGACACTGCGGCAGAGATGCTGCGGCGGCACGCGGCGGGGACGGTCCTACCCGGCAGGATAGACGCGTGTCCGCACCCTCTGACACGCCAGGTCATCGCGCTCCGGCCTTCTCGGGTGAACCGGGTGCTCGGCGTGACCATTGCGAAAAGCGAGATCCGGGATACGCTTTCGCGGTTGCAAATTTCCTGCGCGGACCCTTCGGCGGCGACGGGCGACGACAGGCTCGAATGCGTTATTCCCCTGTTCCGTCACGACATTTTCTGCGAAGCGGATCTGATCGAGGAAGCAGGCAGGTTTTACGGATACGACAACATTCCGTCCGCACAGTACGCGCAGGTCGGCCTCGACACGACGCTGTCGTCAACAGAAAACCGCATGGACGCCGTCCGCTCGTCCCTTGCCTATCTCGGGCTGAATGAAATCATGACCAACAGCCTGACCTCGGACAAGAAGAACAAATGCGTCAGGCCCGACGCGGCGCCGGTTGTCATCCTCAACCCACTTTCCCCGGACATGGCGCAATTGCGCACATCCATGCTTTCGGCCATGCTCGAGGTATGCGCCTACAACATCAACCGCAAGCGCCTTGACAACAGGTATTTTGAAATCGCCAGGACCTACGAAACGGTTCCCGGTTTCGAGCTGCCGCGCGAACGGGACGTGGTGTCTGTCGCGATCCAGGGGAATTTCTTCTCAAAGGCGTGGAACAATACGGCCGGTTTGAAAAGCGATTTTTACGTCCTCAAAGGCATTCTGGACAAACTCGCTGCCAATCTCGGAATCGGCGGGTTCGAAATCGCGCCCCTTGAGAAAACAGAATCGTTCGAAGACGAAGCGTGCTCGGTGACAGGCACGTCGATACGAGGGGGCATGGGAAAAGTCCGCAGTGACATCTGCGCCGCTTTCGACATTAAGGATACGGTGTACTATGCACAGCTCGATATTACTGATTTTCTGATAGCGCCCGTGCCGCAGACAGTGTACAAGCAGCTGCTCAAATACCCTGCTTTAGAACGAGATTTTTGCTTTGTTTTGCCCGAATCAATCGCCTCGGCCGCGATCATGTCGGAAATCAGGCCCCTCTCTTCGCTTGTCGAAGACGTGACGCCCTTTGACGTGTATCGCGGCGATAAACTGGGTAAGGGTTTGAAAAGCATCGCGTTCTCGGTCACGTTTCGATCTGCCGAGCGAACGCTGGTGGACAAAGACGCGGAAGACGTATGCACGAAAATTGTGTCTGCTATGGGAAAGAAGTTTGGAGCCGAGTTGCGCACATGACGAGAAAGAAAACACTGTACAGCGGGCCTGTGGAAATTGTACAATTATATGTTCACGATCGCATCATAATTAATAAATAAATCTATCACGTTTATATCTTATACATATAGATAAGAAAGGGAGTATATAGTAACTGTGGAATTGCTATCAGAATTAGAAGCAAAAATCGATAAAGTCCTTTTGTCGGCAAAAACGGTAAAAGAAGAAAAAGATAAGATTGAGCAGGAACTTGAGGATCAAAAACGCAAGATTCAGGAATTGGAATCAACGAACCGGTCTTTGAAGAACGAACTCGATTCAGTGCAGAAAAGTATCGGAGAAAAGCAGGATAAGCTTGATAGTGCGGCCGAAAAGATTCAAGGATTGTTGACAAAGCTTGAATCAGCGGCATAGCCGTTGGGGAATGTAACGTTTAAATCCCGAAAACGGGGGACGCATGAGCCCGTCATCAGACAGTGTACGAGTGAATATCTACGGAGACGAGTATTCGATCAAAGGTGATGTCGATATCGATATTACGAAGAAGGTTGCGCATTACGTCAACCTCAAGATGGAAGAAATCCAGGCAGGTGTTCCATCACGGGAAAAGTTGAAGATAGCGGTCCTCTCCGCGCTGAATATCGCGGGGGAACTTCTTGACTACAAGGCAAAATGCGAGGAATACACGAAGAAGATCGATGAAGTCCAGGCAAAACTGGGCGAATTGAACAAGAAAATCGATGATACCGTGTGCGCTTCGTGAAAGCATGCCTGTTCCCGTTCTCGTCAGAAACCGTCTCCGCCACTGTCCGACGTTTCGCTCCTGCAGAAAGCATCGCGCAATCCCCTGCGAAGTGATGGTTCTTTCGGATTATTTCGATTCATGGGTTGATCATGGTTAGGTTCTTTCATTTTTCATTCTGATTGTTCAAGGCATCATTAGGAGGATGGCATGACGGTTCAAGTAATTTTAATCATCGGCTGTATTGTCTGCAGCGCTATCGCGTTCACCATTGGGTTCATGTGGCGCCTGATCGCAGACAAGAAGTACAAGGAAAGGGTGGTTTCGGAAAGCCGGGAAGAAGGAGACCGGCTGATGCGAGAGGCTCAGAAAGAAGCGGAGCTGTCCAAGAAGACCGCGCTTCTTGAAGCAAAAGACGAATGGTTCAAGGCAAAGTCCGAATTCGAAAAAGAGGCGGCAAAGACCAGGGAAGCGATACGGGGCGAGCAGCAGAAGGTCAAGGAATCCGAGCTTGACCTGAAACGCCGCGACGACGTCGTCACAAAGCGCGAGGCGGAATTTACAGCGCGCGAAAGCTTCTTGACGTCAAAGGAAAAGACCCTGCGCAACAAGGACGCCGAGCTCACCAAGCTCGTTGCCATGGAAAACGAAAAGCTGGAAAAAATTTCCCATATGACCCAGGAAGAGGCGAAGAAAATTCTCATGACCAACCTCGAGGGCCAGGTGAGATATGAGGCTGCGCAGATGATCAAAGAGATCAAGGACACGGCAAAAGCAGAAGCGGAAACAGAGGCAAAGGAAATCGTCGTCCAGGCGATACAGCGGTGCGCCGCGGACGCGACGGTGGAGACCACGGTGTCGGTCGTGCATCTGCCCAATGACGAAATGAAAGGTAGAATTATCGGCCGCGAGGGACGCAACATCAGGTCATTCGAAGAAGCCACGGGCATCGACGTGATCGTTGACGATACGCCGGAAGCAGTGATCCTTTCGGGTTTTGATCCGATCAAACGCGAAATTGCCAGGATGGCACTGGAAAAACTCATCACCGACGGCAGGATACATCCGGGCAGGATCGAAGAGCTGATCAAGAAGAGCGAAAAAGAGCTTGAAAAGAAAATGAAGGAGGCTGCCGAGGAAGTGATATTCGAGCTTGACGTGCACGGGCTCAAGCCCAAGCTTGTCGAAATGATAGGCAGGCTCAAGTACCGCACCTCGTACGGACAGAATGTGCTGCAGCATTGCAAGGAAGTCGCGATGCTTGCGGGTTTGATGGCCTCTGAACTCGGGCTTGATCCGAAAATCGCGATTCGGGCCGGCTTGCTGCACGATATCGGCAAGGCGATCGACCGGGAGACTGAAGGAACTCACTCGCAGCTCGGTGCGGAAATGGCGTCGAAAAACGGCGAGAACGACATCATATCCAATGCGATAGCGGCGCATCACGAAGACGTGGCGCCGATATCGGTCTACCCTATCCTAATCCAGGCCGCGGACACGATTTCGTCCACGCGTCCGGGTGTCCGCCGCGAGACCTTGACAAACTATGTCAACCGGCTCACCAAGCTTGAGGAAATCGCGGACAGCTTCCGCGGTGTTTCCAAGACCTATGTGATCCAGGCAGGCCGTGAGATACGCTGCATTGTGGAACCGGAGCAGATCAACGACGCGCAGTCCGAAGAGCTCGCGCGCCAGATTGCGACAAAAATCCAGGACGAAATGGAATATCCGGGCCAGATCAAGGTCACGATCATCCGCGAAAGCAGGTTCACGGAATTCGCGAAATAGGTATTATTGTTTGTTAATTAGGAATCGAAAGGGGCGCACCCCGTCGGGTACTGCGAAGCGCAGCGGGTGATAGTGCCCCTTTCTTTGTTTACGGCTCGAACTTTCACAAACCGATGTGATACCGTTGGTCTCATTTTACCACGGTATTTGAAGCAATGATTTTGTTCTTGTCAATCGCGGTTATTGAAAAATACCGTCCTGCGGCACGGGCTTTGGCGCCCACGGACCTGCCGCTTACGGTAAAGACCTTGTTCGCGACAGCAGCATGCCATTGCGAAATCTTCGTTGGATACTGTGGCGATCGAGAAACGGCCGTTATGCCGAGGAAGTCATCCAAACCGGCAAATCGTGTCGTTACCTTGCAATTTGCCGTTCCGGTATATTCGCTATATACACATGAAGCGGAAAAAGAGACAATACGGGTTTTTGTGACCCAGTTTCCAGCTGGCACACTACAATAGCCCTCGTAAACTCCAATGTTGCCCATTGTTGGGGGAAAAACGGTTGAGTTTAGAGTGCAGAGGAAACTCCGTCCAACAATGTTTTTTGCGGTACTATAACAGTAAGGTCCGTTAGGGTCATTGAATACCTTGAATTTCGCCGGAACAGAACCCTTGATCTTCTTAGCGCACGAAATAGTGACGGTTTCCGGCATAGTCGGCGAATTAACCGAAACTATTGTTCCTATAAAGCAAATTTTGGAACTGTCTGCCGACGCTCTTAACGCGCTCAGATAACTTGAGTCGTTTTTATAGGCGCCATTGAGAGAATCGTTCAAGACTGTCGAGAGGTCGACATAAAGGTTTTCGGCAATACAGCCGTCACAAATGCCGGCGTTGCTCGCGGTAACGAACAATAAAAAGAAAAGCGCACTTGCCGCGACTTTGAAGCACGGCTTTCCGAACCAAAGCGTTGTCTTCATGGAAACCTCCTCCAAAGATAATAGAGGGACTGCCAATGTCTTACCTAATGATAATATAATTAGATTGGTTCCAAAAGAAAGGCAAGGATAAACAAAGTGTTTTCTGATGGAAAACACCTTAGATCAAGAGGGTGGAATTCGCGAGACAGGTTCTTCTGATCGGTTGGTTTGAAATCGTAGGGGCGTCCTCGAAGGAGGGCGCCCCTTTCTTTACACTGCCTTGAACGAGCGCTCGAACAGCGACTCGATCGCGCTCGAGGCTTCAGCGGTAAGTTCCCGGGTGCCGGTTCCGCAGAATGTGGGTTCGGTAATGACCGGGAGATCCTTGACCCACTCGCCGTGGCGCCAGGTGAACCATTGGTGTTTCGCCTTGTCGAAGACATGGACGTTGCGGTTGAAGAATTTCCCAAGTTCAACGCCCCAGCCTGTTCCGCCTTTCACCGTGTTGTCGTCCTGGATAATGCCGACTGCAAAAATCTGCGACCCCTTACTCACCATATGAAAGGTGGCCTGGCACACGCGCCTGATAGCCTCGGCCTTGTGATATTGGCGATGCATGTGCAGCGACACGATGTCCATGCTGATATCGCCGTGTTTCAGTTCCTCTGGCCCAAGCATCACGACGTTCTTTTCACGTTTGATATAATGGCCGTCGAATGAGAAGGTGACTTCCTTGACGTGCCAGCGTTCGGCGCATTCTCCGAAGAGAGACTCTGCTCCGACGTGCCCGCCGCTGTACAGCGTGCAGTTTTCCGGTTTCAACATGTGCTTGCCTTTCGAAGAATAGTGAATTCAGCGGCGGATAATATAGCACATGGACGAAGGTGAAGGAGCGAGAATTTTTCCGATGCGGGTTTCCCGCCATGAGCTCTTGGAACCTGAACGGCGTAATGGCATAATTACTTCATGGAGTAAACCAGCGTTTTTTCACTGCCGCCAAAGGACTAGCTATGGCAACGATTCGCTTCGGTAAATTCCGATTCAACGTCGGTCTTACGGGTTTCATTCTATTTCTGAGCGCCGGCTGTTCGGTGCTTTCGGCGCAAAGTATTACCGATGTTTGGGGAGGAGCCCGGTCGTGCATTGCTTTGTGCTCTGACAGTTCCGTGTGGTGCTGGGGGTTCAATTGGTATGGTAAATTGGGCGACGGCTCCGATACTGACCGGTCCGTGCCGATTCGCGTGCACGGACCGAACAACGTTGGTTACTTGAGTTCGGTGATGGCGATTATGGGTGGGGAAAGTCACAACATGGCCCTGAAAGCAGACAGCACGGTGTGGTGTTGGGGATGGAACGGCATGGGCCAATTGGGAAACAATGATTCGTCGGTTACCGAAAGTCGCTTCCCGGTCAAGGTGGCCGGCCCGGCAGGAGTCGGTTACCTGCATTCGGTCAAAGTCCTTGGCGGACGAGGATACCATTCGCTGGCAATCAAATCCGACGGTACCGTATGGGGATGGGGATTTAATCGGAATGGCCAATTGGGAAACAATGATCCTGCTCATGCCAACAAATGGTATTCCGTACAAGTGCAGGGACTAGACAAGCAGGCAATTTCGGCAAGCGATGGATATGACTTCAGTGTCGCGCTTATGTCGGACGGCACGCTTCGGTCATGGGGAAGGAATAGTACCGGTCAATTGGGGAACAACGACTCCATTGAAAGCGACGTCCCGGTAACCGTTTACGGGCTCACAAACGTCATACAAATATCATGCGGATGGTCCCATGCGCTGGCACTGAGGGCGGACAGCACGGTCTGGGCATGGGGAGGCAATGCCACCGGTCAATTGGGAAATGGAACCCATAACTTTAGTAAAGTACCCCTTCAGGTTCCCGGCCTGTCCTCCATTGTCGACGTTTCCGGTGGCGACGGCAGTTCTCTGGCCCTAAAATCAGATGGCACCATTTGGAAATGGGGAGCGTCGGATACCGGTCATACCCAGGGCGGGCCTAATCCAACGGATCGGGTAGCGCCGGTCCAGGTAACGGAACCGAGCGGTATGAACAATCTCGTGCTGGCACGTGCTCGCGATTACCACAACGTTGCTTTGGCTGCTGACGGCAAGGTCTGGGCATGGGGATTCAACGAGAACGGGCAATGCGGAGACGGCACCTCAGCCAACGTCAAATCAGTGCCGGTGCTGGTTCGATTTCCCTGGTTGTCAACGGTCGTCAAGGTTTCCGAAGCCGCGACGAACGTCTTTTCCCTTGAATGCGTCCCCAATCCATTCCGCTCCGCAATCGGATTCCGGCTCTGGGCGATCAGTCGCGAAAAAGCGCCTGACCTTCACATAAGTGATTTGTCCGGCAGACAAGTGGCAAAAATTGTTGCCCGCCGCTTCGGGCCGACTGCATCATATATCTGGAACGCGGCCGGCATGCCGTGCGGCATTTATTTTGCCAGGCTTGCAATAGAAGGTAAGGTGCTTGCCAAGAAGATCTTGCTCGTCAAATGACGTTCACAAAAGCACGGCTTCATGTGCAGACGGGAAGCCGTCCGCGCTCTTTCTTTTTTACTCTTGTCCCCTTCCCCCTAAATCGCGTATATTAAACAATTCAAATTTTATCCGGATCCGGAAAACACCTGGCCGAGAATACCTATAAGCTTTATCCCTATCGCTGGGTCGTGCTCGCCGTTTTCATGCTTATCAATGTCATGGTCCAGGTCTTGTGGATATGCTACGCGCCCATCGCCTCATCGGCCGCAGGCGCGTATGGCGTGAAACGCGAAGACATCGATTTGCTGGCGAATATTTTCTTGCTTGTCTATTTACCGGTTGCGTTTCCGGCAGCTTGGGCCATCGACTATTTCGGGTTCAAGAAGGCTGTGGGGTTCGGCGCCGCGCTCATGGCGGTTTTCGGGCTGCTTCGCGCGCTCTTCCCGCTGAGTTACCCCATCGCGCTGGTCGGTTCCATCGGCATTGCGGTCGGCCAGCCGTTTCTTCTCAACGCCTTTACAAAATGTGCCGCACTGTGGTTTCCGCACAAACAACGGGCAACGATCACCGGCGTCATTTTCCTGGCCATGTTTGTGGGAATCGGTTTGGGCGAAGCGCTGGGACCGGCCTTGCTGCATTCGTTCGCCTTTACGGGCATGCAGATGATTTACGGCGTGGCCACGGTCGTCTCGGCAGCGCTTTTTCTGGTCTTGGCGCGGTCAAAACCGCCCACGCCCCCCGGCCCCGTGCAGGATGAAGCCCGCGCGCTGGTACTTGACGGATTCAAGAAGATGCTGAAACAGCGGGAAGTCTATCTGCTTTCCTTCGCCCTCTTGATCGGCAGCGGGATCGTGAATGCAGTGTTCACCCTGATCGACGGTTTCGGCGCTGAGAAGGGGTTGACAATCGACCAGGGCGTCACCTTGACCATCGTCCTGCTTGCGGCCGGGATCATCGGCAGCATTGTTCTTCCGCTGTTCTCTGATGTCATCTGCCAGAGAAAGCCGATCATTCTCCTGGGCGTTTTCGGCGCGGTCCCGTGCACGCTGTGCCTGGCGCTGGGACACGGATTTCCCCTGGAGCTCGTCTGCTTCTTCTTCCTGGGTTTTTGCATCACCGGCGTGACGCCTGTTGCCTATCAATACGGCGCGGAAATCACGCACCCTGCTCCTGAGGGCGCCAGTAACGGCGTTTTCGCCCTCGTGGTCCAGGGTTCGGGTCTGATCATCGTGCTCATGGACGCCCTCAAGAACACATTCCACAATTCGTACCTACCCTCTTTGGTCGGGCTGGCGATCATATTCACATTCAGCGGTTTGCTTTTCTTCCTGGCAAAAGAATCACCCGAAATGCACCGGAGACAGGCGAAGCGCCGGGATGCCTCGGCAGTTTCTTGATGTATCGCGTATAGAGACTGCTGAAGCGGAAAGCTTAGTCGCTCTATTGTCGCCCCCCACTATTCCATCCATCTCGAAACAGATGACAGCTTGATTGTATCGCCAAACCATTTGAAACCGTACGATAACCCATAATAATTGCCATTCGGTTGTGACATTTCAACGAGGACGGTGTCCTGATCATGATACAAACTTATGTCATTTATGCTGTCCAGAGGCACTCTGAGACAACCCGAAAAATAACAAACTGTCGAATCTCTCAAGTACCTGAGGAACATTCTCAACGAATCAATTGATATTGAATCGTAAACTATTCCGGAGAACGGTATTGAATCGGAATACATGTTTACGATCATGAATTTTTCCAAATAGCTTGAATCCGAAACCCAGTTGCCACAACGGACCGGAGTGTGGGAAGACAACGGACTGGACGTATCCAACGAACGAACATTAAAGACGTAAAGATAGGCGCCGACCGAATGATATGCGTCAATTGAATCGCGTTCATAAGAGACTATCGCAGGTCTATTGTCTGTCATGGAAATTGAATCAATGCGCATGTCCGTAATCCTCCCGCTTACGGTTTCAATCGCCTGCCGGTCCGTCGTGCCGGGTGAATTACTTGTAACATGAGAACATGAAACGACCAATAGACTTGCCAGCAGTAGTGTGATTATACGCATGGAACTTCTCCTTTGAAAATTCCTTCACATTCATATTGTTCATACGATACAGTCGCACTGTCATTGATTTTGGTTCAAAACTATTTTTGAACCCGGCGACCGCAACCGGCGACCATTCATCTCACAGGTGTTTTCCTTCAGAAAACGGTTTCTTTTGTCCAGAGTTGCCCTGTCGCAACCGTTGATTTATACTATAGGTAGACACATGCGCCTTGATGACGGCTCTGGGCAATGCCATGAAATCAGTGTCAGGGGTCCGGATGCCTGATTTCTGCGTCTGGAAGGGAATCACCGATACGCTGGCTCTCATTTCAGAGCAGGAACTCGCGGGTGAAGCGATCTCAGCGGAAAATCTGGCTTTCCTTAAAAGAATGCTTATCGTCAATCCCATTGGAATGTGTGGCAGCCCGCCGTACAAAGGCTGGTATACCAGTTTATACTCCAATGGATGGTTCGGCTGTACCCAGGCAAAGCCGTGCATCGCGGACGTGCATTCGCTGCGGATCCGGAACATGCTCGTAGACCTGTGAGCAAACCGCGACATCGAATGAATTGTTCGCAAACTCGAGATTGAGCGCATCCCCGACGCGGAATTCCAGGTTGGCTTTGCGAAAGGTGGTACAAGCATGCGCGATCGCGGCTCTCCACATCGTACATGAGTTCGTAGCTTTTAGAGAAATCGTAGTGATACTGCCGCACCCTAATTCCCTCCAGGCCCAAATCAGGATTTCCGGAAAACCATGGTCCTGCCGAAAACAACCTTGGGCGATTCGCCAGGGGCCAAGCCTGCGGCCCTTGCCTTGGATACCATTTCTTCGAATTCTTTTTTGGAAACATGAAACGGCGGCTCCACCACCAGGAATTTCCCGCCGGGTTTGAGCATCGCGCAGATTTCCCGGAAGTATTTCTCCTGGTCAGGAACCTCGTGGACCATGTAGAACGACAGGACGAAATCGGCCTGGGTCGTGACCCCGATCTTGTCCTCCGCGCATTTGTGCAACGTGACGATCGGTTCCAACGGCGTTCCCCAGATCTTGGCGCCCACTTTTTCAAGCATTCCATCCTGTAGATCGCAGGCGAACACGTGGCCGGATGCGCCGACCATCCTGGCCATTTCGATTGCAAAGAAACCCGGCCCGCACCCGACGTCAACGGCAATCATGCCCGGTTTCAGATACGAGCCGAGAATCTTCCTCGGGTTATGGAGTATTCGTCTGACCCAGTTGTCAAGGCCTCCGGCCCGTTCGACCGGACACACCCGGTTTTTGTCATGCATCGTGCACCCCTTTGTCTATTTATTTCTTCTTCGAGTTATACCCTTTTAACCCATGCGGTTGCAGCTTGTCCAGCCACATCTGCAGAAGCACGTCCAATTCTTCGGTATAGTCAAAATCCCCGCCCGCTTCCTCGTTCGGTTTCAGGTAATCCAAAACCTCAAGCGCAAACCCCTGTTCGCCCGATTCGTTGAAATCCGCCTGAAGTTCCTTATTGACATGAGACCCGTTCTTCAATTGAAACAGGTTGCTGTTCATTCTGCCGCGCACATCCTTTGCGCTGCCGATAAATATTTTACCATTCTTCAGGTTCTTGATCTGGTAAATACCCATCGGCTGGATGGTCTGTTTATATTGCTTAATCAACTCTTTTTTGTTCATGGTTTTTCCTTGCCCATCAGGCTTTCGTTCCAATCCTTGATCGTGTCCATCGGAACGTTGCCGGTTTCGTAGAAGAGACTGTTTTCATAGTTGATCACCCTTTGCATAAATCGATGCAGGTTCTTGGATATTATTGCATAAAATAGTTTCCACCGCTCCAAAGATTTCATAAGGAAAGAGTTCGAATCGCTATATTGCTAATATCTATACTTGTTGTTTTGCTAATTACATTAGTATTCATTTTTCTGTTCTTTCAGGAAGTCACTTTTTATTCCGGGACACGGTCCGATTTTCTTGCAATAAAGAAAAAGGGGCCGCTGATTGGAATCAGCGGCCCCTTTTGCATTCCGGGAACCCGCGTGACTACGGCGTCACGTCAATCGGTCAGGCCGAAACCGAAAGCGTACCGGCCGGTCTGGCCGTCGCCGGCATTGATCGGTTCCTGCGCGTTGTTCATGGGCCAGGTCACGGGCAGCTTGCCGGTAAACGCATAGCCTTTGTCCTTGTACAGCACTTCCGCCACGCCCCTGCATTCGGTGCCCGGCAGGCATGCCCACACGAACGCGTCGCAATTATCAATAGCCGGCGTGATGTCCATGGGACGTCCTGCCATGAGAATGACGATCACCTTCTTCCCCGCGGCGTGCGCTGTGGCGATGTTGTTGATGACCGACTGATTGCTGCTTGTCGCCAGGTCGTGATTGACCGCATTAAGCGGCGCGTCGTTGGAAAGGTCGTTGACCAGACTGATCCCGTTGAACCACGTTTCCGCATACGGGTTCTCGGAAAGAACCGCAATGATGCAGTCGATATTGGCGAGATTGGAAACATCGCCGTTTGCCGAATACGTCACGGTTCCCTGGCCCGCACAGAGCGTGTCGAATCCCTGCTTGATGGTGGTTCCCGTCAACCAATGGGCGTTCATGCTGCCCTGCCAGACCGTGCCTGCGCCGGCAGGATCGGACGGGGTCCACGCTCCGCACTGAATGCCGATATTGTCGGCGCCCAGGCCCCACAGCGCGATGCGAGACGTTTTCGCGACCGGAACAACAGCGCCCGCGTTCTTGAGCAGGACCATGGAATTTCTCACGCATGCGCGCGCCACGTCCCGGTGTTCGGCGGATCCGACGATATTTGTCAACCGCCGGTCAGTCATATAGTTTGTGAACAGCCCCATGCGGTATTTGATCCTCAGAATCCGCTTGACCGCATCGTCCACACGGCTCTGGTACGTCGGAATCAGCGCATTGAGCAATGGAATCGTGGTGGTCGTGGGTTCCGCGGCCATGGGAACGTCCAGCCCGTCGATGATGGAATTGGCTGACGGGTTGTTTGCGATGGGAGTATTGCCGGCCCGATATTGCGCCTGGTAATCGCCCACGATAAAGCCGTCGAATTTTGTCGAATCTTTGAGCCAGTCTGTCATGAGCGCCTTGTTGCCGTGCATGGACACGCCGCCGACCCAGGATGAAAACGACGGCATGACCGTGGCAACACCCACGGAAACAGCTTCTTTGAACGCGGGAAGATGAATCAATCGCGCTTGCTGATCGGTCCCGGACGTCGTGCCTTCATTCTGCCCGTTGATGGTGCCGCCATCGCCAGCGAAATGCTTTACACATGCGGCAACCGTCGAATATAGGGACAAGTCGGTCGTCTGGAACCCGAGCACCGCCTGGCGGGCCATGACCTTTGTCAGATCCGTGGATTCGGAAAAACCTTCATACGCTCGGCCCCACCGGTCGTCCCGGATGACCGCGATGCAGGGCGCGAATGTCAATGTCGCGCCGGTGCCCCGGATTTCGCACGCCGCGACGCGAAACGCCTTCTGGATCAGCAGCGTGTCGGTGATCGCGCCGATGCCCATGTTGTGCGGAAAAACCGTGATGCCTTTGAACGCCGCGGCGCCGTGCACGCCGTCGTAGCCGACCATGATGGGAACCTTGTTCGCCATTGCCATGCCGGCGTTGGCGTAATTGTCGCACAGGTCAGCCATGGTCGACGGCGTGTAGCTTGCAAAATCGCCGCCACCGCCGAAGATCAAACCGATCTTCTGGGCCGTTGCGATCGAAACGGGATTGGCTCCGGTTATGGGCATGTCCATCTGCCTGACTTTGTCGTCATTGCTCATTTTTGCCAAGAGCGCGCTGACCAGACTGTCGATGTTGACTGCTGATAGCGTTATGATTGCGATGTTGTCGGTGTAGGTCGTGACAGCGACCTTCTGCGGCGCGTAACCTGTCTTTCCGATGCGCACCGTGTCGATTGCCGCCATTTTCTTTGCCAGCACCGTTGCGCCGTTTGCCGATAAAAGCGCAGCGCCGGCCATCGAATGTGCCGCGGCCCCGGTATTAAAGAACCGCTGATAGCTCACGGCGTCAGCCGCCCTGATCTTCAGAAGATACATTGCTTTGGAAAGGTTTGCCATCACCGGCTGCAGCCAATACGTGCCTTTGTCAAGGTTGCCCGCGACCGTGGAAACTTTCCTGCCGCTCATTTCGAAGATGTCGATGGCGACGGGCCCCTGCGCCGCAATCGTTACGCCGGCCTGGGACAGCGGGTGTTTTGCCACGGAAGACGGACTGCCGAATGTGCCGTCTGTCCTGGAGAAATCCCAGGAAAGGTGCTTGCCGATGCTTGCGTAGGTGACAGTCGCCCTTGGAATCGGCTGACCGTCAGCACCAACGACTTTTCCCGATACCGTGAAATCGTTGCTCTGGCCAAAGGATGCGGAGGCGGCCAGCAAAGCCCCCAATGCGACTGCGAAACGATGGAGATTCATCATTGACAACACCTTTCTCCTGGAAATTTTATGGGTTAGTATCTATATATGGCTTATACACTCGGTATACCTCGGTACCATGGTCTACGCTTCCTGCGTAGATAATAAAATCAACTACAGCAATCCACCAGCGAAGCAGGTGGGTTAGCCCGGAAATATGAAATGCTGTTTTTCACCTTGGATAATATAACTCTGTTTTGGGTAATTGGCCCAAAAAATTTTCTGAAACTTTACATATACCGACCAGAAGAAATCGTAAGTCATTAATAAAACAGACATTTTAATGACACAGAATTAGCAATATACTATAGTCGCAAGAGCGCAGAATCAGAAGGATTGTTTCAGCGTCTGGTAAGGGGAACTTTCTTCATGAGCGGCATCTTTTCGAACAGCCTGTTGACAAACAAGTCTCCGGCGGCGTTCCAGTCTTCTTTGGTCCCCGAAAACCTTTTCTTGTCAATGACAACGACGTGACCGTAGGTGGCAGCCCGATTCAGGGAATTGTCCCAGAGCACGAAATCCGAGGAAAGCTCCACGCCCGTTGATGCGACTGCCGGAAAGGATATCGAAATGTTTGAAATCCGCAGCGCGAAATCAGGCTTTGATTGTGCGAATTTGATATGCGTATTCTTTTTCGGCACCGGCACCTTTCGCTCTGCAAAAGAGATGAAACCGGAAACCACAACCGTGTCGCAGGCAAATTCACCGGTAGAGCATTCAAGAACCACATTCTTGAACACCGTGTTTTCCGGGATGCCCGAAAGAACCGATTGTTCAAAAAGATCAGTAAGCAGGACCTGTTTGGCGGCAGTGCCGGGGGAGTCGGCAAAGATTCCGGGATAACGAATCTCTGCATTGCTGCGGTCAAAGCATACCGCGAGTTGCTGGTTTGATATTGCGGGCGCAAACGAATATGCCGGATCGCGCTTGATATTGCTTGGGCTACACCCAAAGAGCAACACTGCTGCCAGAAGGATTCGTGATTTTGAGAACATACACATAATTATACTACAATGAAACATAAAGGCCAAATTAAAGGTCTAATGGTTGGAATAGTCCGGACGCAGCCAATGGCTGCCGGAAAAATGAGGACATGCTAAATCGAGAATAAGGGAGGGGTTTTATGAAAACAATTTCGATATTTTACATGATTCTTGCCGGGATTGTTGCCAGCGCAATGGCATCCCAGCAATACGACGATCTCGTAAAGTTAGTAAAATCCGGCGCCACCGAGGATGTGATTATATCCTACATCAATACGACAGACTCCAGTTACAATCTTACATCGGATCAGGTGCTGGAGCTGAGCAAATTGGGTGCTCCAAAGGAAGTGATTATCGCTGCAATGAAACACAAGATTTCGGCAATAAAATCATCTCCTTCAGCGCCAACAGAGACGACGTATGTCCAGCAGGCGCCTGGCTATAGGGTCTATCGTCTTGCACCGTATTGGAGGCCATGGAGAGAGGCCAGAATTTGGAACTCGCCTGAAATTGCGAAGATGAAACAGGCGGTCCAATTTGATGTTGCCGGGCTGTTGTTCGGCGATCTTTCGCTCAATTGTGAATACCTGTTCAATCACCAGTACGGCATCGTGATCGGAGGCACCTATTACCCGAAGTATTACAGGCATAGTTCACATGGAGAAAATGGTGAACTGGAATATCGATGGCACTGGGACAAGAGCATGAATTCGGGGTTTCTCGGCGCATTTCTCAATGGCGGAAGGTTTTATGGAACAGACCGCAGTTCCCGGTGGGATGACATGAACAACGACATGACATACAAACAGACGAGTGTCACGCTTGGGCCTGATATCGGCAGACGGTGGGTCACGGATTGGGGCATGAGCCTGGTCGCCCGAGTCGGATACGGATACACGTGGAGCAAGTTCGAAAATACCACGTTGGATCAGCACGAGCTCGACCGGATCAATGCGGTAACCGGTCTGGATGCCGAACTGTCGATCGGATTTGCCTTTTAAATGATGATCAAAGAGGGATGCGGGAAACCGCCTCCCTCTTTGAAACAATCGCTCCTGCCTCCGGTTCTCAGAGTATGCGCGCTCCGGTCGTGTCGACCGTCCTCTGGGGAACGGTCAGTTTCCCGGCGTACCAAGTGTCGCCTTTTTTGAAATTTGCCGGCGGTGACAACTGATAGAACTGGTCCAATTTGTAAATATTCGGCGACCACCCTATCTCGATCAGCAGATTCGGGACCACGGAGATGACGTCCTTGTTTTGGTCATGATATTTCACGTACAGCGAATAGGCGCCATCCTGTAACGACATGCAGGAAATGTTGTCCGAGTAATACGGGGCGCTGTTCCACGGGGAGTAATTGTCCCCGCTGAATTCGGGATCATTGTTCGCGTCGCCGTGCGCGCTCCACGACGGATTTTTGTTCCCCCAGTAGCACGTGTCATGCTTCTGGTCATTAACGAAGTATATGTCGAAATCGACCGAATCACCGCTGACGTTGGACAGTGTGATAAATTGCGGCTTTGAATTTGAAACAACGTAGAACTGGTTTCCGTAATAACTGGACGAGTCGAATTGCGCCCGGCCGGTCGTGATGTTGACGTAGGTATTTGCCACCGCTTTCGAACTCACGATGCAAAACTTGTACGCCGTGTCGTTGGCGACTGTGACGACAAACGTATCGATGCCGGACAAGCCAATCTTGTCCGTAGCTACCCGGTTTTTTTCAGTGTTCTTTGCGTAGAAGAGGGCATTATTCTTCGCAATCGTCACGCAGGTGTCAAACATGATCTGGCGGCCGATTGAATCGTATCGGTAAGAATCAACCGTAAAGCCGATATAGACCGAATCCGCTTCAAGGAAAACCGCCTGCTGAAATCCCTTTTTCACATAGGGACTGATTGAAACATTTTGAAATGTCATCCGATTGTGGTCCTGGAGCGTGAAATTGCCCACGCTCCACGAACCGAGGAAAACGCTTGTGGTAATAGAGGTATTATGATGGATAACGATGTCCTTGGCGTAGGTCGTTTCGTTCGGCGCCACGGTAATGTCAACGCGATAATCTAAAGAATACAGGATCGAAAGAGTGTAATTCCCCGCCGGCACGCCGTACAAAACGTAATTCCCGATCGAGTCGGTTGTGGCCAGGATATTGGTTCCTTCCACTCCCACGGTTGTAGAGCCGGAATAGGTCCCGGTGGAATCCACAATCCGCCCTTTCACGGTACCTTCGTTGGCCGGGTTCTGGGATGCCTGGGTCGGAGAATCTTTCGTGCAAAAGACAAGCGACAACATGGATCCCAAAAGCACTGTGATGATCAGCTTCATTGTGATTCCTCCCGGTTCGTTTTTGTTCGTTCTTTTGCCGTCCGTCATGACACGTCAGGCGCCTACCAGCGGGTTATGGCAAACTGAAATCTCCTCATTTGTCATGAGATCAAGATTATACCATGTGTGAGTCCCGATTGCCAGGAGCAATTAACTTCTACGAAGCCATTGCCTTGGTGCTCGGCGGATTTCCCCTGGTTTTGATTGGACTTGCGCTGATCCTCTACAGCGGAAACCTTGGAAAAGCGCGGGAAAACGTCCAGCATATTCCCTGACCTCGGAAATCCAATTTAGCAGTTGAACCTTTTCCGCCGACAAGATACAATTGTCTTGCAAAGTGCGTATTGAATTCCTATTTTCTGTGGTCGATTTGCCAGGCCTTAAACCATCATTTTCAACAAACCCGCGCGGAAGGAGACTCGATGAAGAAGATTTTCGTTTTTGTTGCTGCCGCAGCATTGGTCGGATTTTTCGGATGTTCGCCAAAGACCAGCACCAATACTCCCGTTGACCAGGGAATTTCCGGCGTCATTTCGCATGATACAACATGGAACACATCGGCTCATGTCGTCGGAGACCTCACGATCCATGCAAACGTGGTTTGGAGCAGGAAGATTACCGTAACCGTCGATGAAGGCGTGGTCATTGCCGTGGATGGGAGCGGTTCGCTGACCGTGCACGAAGGCGTGAAGACCCAGTTTGCGACCGGGGCCGACATGGAGGTCGGATACAGCGGGGCAGGCACGCTGATTGCCCAGGGTTCCGATTCGCTGCCCGTGCTTTTCACGCACCAGGCAGGCGTGACCAATTGGGGGTCGGACAAGGGCGGCATCGTGATCTTCAACAACGCATCCGCAAACAACAATCTTGACAATTGCATCATTGAGTATGCGACATCGGGAATTTACGACGACGGAATCCCCGTGGCGATTACGCGTTGCAAAATAAGGAACAACCAGGCTTTCGGCATTGATTTCGTCAATGACGGTGCAGAGCCGAAAGACTCCGCATCTTTTATCAAGGATTCCATTACCGGTAACGGATCGTATGCGATAACCATGCAGGCCGAAGCGGTCCGCAACCTTTCCGGCGACACCTATTTCTCCGGGAACACAAAAGCCGGTATCCGGATCGAAGGCGGAGACGTCACCAAGAACGCGACATGGAAGAAGCACGCGACCCCCTATGTCGTCACCGCGCAGGTCACCGTTGCCAATGCGACCGGCGTGATCCTGCGGATAAATCCCGGAACGGTTCTCCAGTTCGACGCGGCAGCCTACTTTGACGTCGGACACAACAACGAAGCCACGTTCATCGCCAACGGGACGACCACGGACTCCATAAAATTCACGACCACGACACCCGGCGCCTTTTGGGGCAATACCGGCAATGAATCCGGCGGATTCGTATTCTGGGGAAAAACGACCACAGTCTCTTCCTTGACATATTGCGTCATCGACAGTGCAGTAGCCGGTGTTGATTTGTGGGACGCGGCAATGACTATTTCCAATAACACGATTCGCAATAACCAGACGTCCGGTCTCGTGTTCGCAAGCCCTGCCGCAACGCCGAATGATTCGGCATCATTTGTCAATAATGCCATTACGGGGAACGGCAGCTACGCCATCGAAATTTATTCATCGGAGCTCGGCAACCTTTCCGGAACCGGGACCGTGGCGGGCAACACAAAGGGCGGCATATTCGTAACCGGCGACGGCGTAACCAAGGATGCGACCTGGAAAAAGCACGACGCGTCGTACATCGTGGACGGCACGGTCGCCGTCGACGATCCGACCGGACCGACGGTCACGATCAGGCCCGGATCGAAATTCGAGCTCGTCAAGGACGCGTCCTTTGACGTGGGCTACAGCGACGCCGGCGCCATAATCGCAAACGGCACGCCAACGGATTCCATCATTTTCACAAACAAGGTTACGGGCACGTATTGGGGTGTCAATAGTAACGAAGCCGGCGGGTTCCAGTTCTGGGGCGGCACGGCGTCCACGTCGCTTCTCAAATATTGCGTCATCAACAGCGCAACGTGCGGAATCTACGACGACGGTCCGGTTACCGTTGAAAATTGTTCCATAACCAATTGTCAGACCTATGGCGTCACGTTCTTCACGGACGCAACGCCGAACACCGTTTCCGGCAATTTCTTTCATGGAAACGTGGTTGGGGACACCGCCACCAATCCCTGATGCCCTAACGGCTCGCAGGTTGATTACAATGAAGAAAGGCCTTTCCGCGCGGAAAGGCCTTTCTTTTTGTCAGGTATGATGTTGCCGGAGAATTATCTCTTCTTCTTCTTTGCCTTGGGCGCCGGCTTTGCCTTTGGTGCGGGCTTTGCCGCGGGAGCGCTGAGTTCGGCCTTGATCGATTCGAGACTTGCGATCGCAGAATTCGCCGCGTCACGGGCGGCAACAAAATCGCCGCTGGCCTTCAGGTTCACAATGTCCGCTGCCTGCGCAACCGCAGCTTCGATTTCCTTGGCTTTCTCGGCGAGCATTGCCTTGGCTTCCTTGGTCTTCTGCGGAGCCTTCTTGACCAGTGCTTTTGCTTCCGCGACATCGGATTTCAACGTCGCGATTGACGATTCCACCTCTGCCTGCACCTTTGTCTTTTCCACAGCTGCCTTGTCCTTGAGAGAAACCGCGGATTCCACGACAGCCGCCAGGCTTGCCCTTGCCTTATCATAGTTCCTGCTCAAAGGATTTGCCTGCTTCTGCTTCTGCAGCTCGGCAAGGGCTTCCTTCATAAGCTCCTCGGTTGCAGCGTATTCCTTGGCAATATATTTGTCCGCCTGGACGGCTTTTGCGGAAGCAACTGCAGCCTGCGCTGCGGCAATTTCCTGCACAGGCTCTTTGGCGCAACCGGCGATCAGGAAGAAAAGACCGACTGCAACGACCACTGCGAGAAAACTGTAGCGTTTCATGGATGCGACTCCTTTGATGAATGAAAGGTACTACGGCAATATTGTAATGTTTGATTTTGCTGGGACGGGATTCCGCTCTCTTTCTGGCTTAAAATAGAACATTGACGCCGCAATAACAAACTATCGTGCTTGGCGGTATGGAAAGCATCCTGTCAAGGAAGCGGCGATACGTATTTTCTGACCTGAATTTCATCGCAGAAAACGCCTTCGGGCAATACTCGTATCTATGCGAACACTACTCTACCATACCGGCGCGCTCGGTGACTTCATAACCATTCTTCCCGCTCTTTCGGTCTGGAAGAATGAGCATCATGACGATTCCATCACCCTGTTCGGCAGGCCGGAAATCGGATCGTTTGCCCGGCATATCGGCTGCGTCGACGAGGCAATGGACGTTACCCTCCCCGGCTATGCGCATCTGTTCAGTCCTGGCCTGACGGCAAAAACGGCTGACGTTATCGGCGCCTATTCCCACGCCATCATTTTCTCCTCCAGCTCTTTGCCCCTGACCGGCCATTGCAGGAGACTGGGGCTTATGGTCCTGGATCAACCGCCATTTCCCTTTGGCCGCGAGCATGTCGTTGATTACCACCTCTCGCTTTTCAAGGACGCGCGGCTTTTTTCCGATTTGAAAAGACCGCGGCAGCCGCAGGTTCCCGTGCCGGGCGACTCGCTGCTAGCCTCGTTTTCCCTGGTTCCGGAAGGGGAACGATTCTGCGTGTTGCACGCGGGAAGCGGCAGCCGGAGAAAAAATTGGCCGCTCGACAGGTTTGTCGAAATTGGGGAGGCAGTGCGAAACCTCGGAAAGACCGTCGTCTGGCTGCGGGGCCCCGCCGAAACGTCCCTGCGCGTTCCGGCCACCGGCCTTACCATTGACAATCCAGCATTACCCGTGCTCGCCGCGATTCTCTCCAGGACCCGCTTGTTTCTCGGCAATGACAGCGGCGTCGCGCATTTGTCCGCCGCAGTGGGCTGTCGCTCGATCGTGCTTTTCGGTCCGTCAGATCCGCAGGTGTGGTCTCCGCGCGGCGAGAGAGTCCGTATCATATACAAGAAGGTATCCTGTTCGCCCTGCCACTTGGCACAGACCAAAACCCAATCATGTGATCGGGTCTGTTTGGCCAATCTCTCGGCCGATGAAGTCCTTTCAGAAGTGATCGAGTTTTCAGCATTGTCACAATAGCCGGCTGATGCATCCCCGCCGTCTTGCAGAATCTTCAACAATAAACCAGATTGCCCGTCATAGGGCACTGGTGTTATTCGTAATCATCGTAGCACGATTGTGGAATTCGAGTTGAGAATAAAGAGGCCCGTGCGATGAGATTTCAGGAAGATTAAAAGAGGGAGGGGTTTATGCCACGCAAATCTACAAAACCAATTCCGGAAGGATTGCATTCGCTCACGTCGCAATTGTGGTTTGACGGGAATTGCAAGGAAGCAGTGGATTTTTACAAGAAAGCGTTTGACGCCAAGCAGATCGGAGAAGTCGACAGCATGCCTGACGGCAAAGTGATGCACGCGCAACTTCGCATCGGCGACAGCACAATTTTTCTGGCCGATACCATGGGTTCGGATCGCATCCGGGCTCCCGAGCATTATGTAACGGCGAGCCTGTATCTGTATGTCAAGGACTGTGACTCGGTATTCGAAAAAGCCAGGAAATCGGGCTGCGAAGTTCTCATGCCTTTGAATGACGCGTTCTGGGGAGATCGCACCGGAGAATTGAAGGATCCCTACGGCCATATCTGGGACATTGCGACGAATAAGCTGAAATTGTCCCGGAATGAAATAAAGAAAGCCGAGGAAGAATGGCTTGAGAAAAACCATGGCGTAATTGCCTAGGTCTGAAAAGAGAAGGGGCGCGTTTCACGCGCCGTCTTCTTTTCAGTACAGGTGCAATTCGTATATCTTACTTGAAATTGCTGAACTGGTCGTCGGCCGGCCACGACGCTACGCTGCCGACGATGGTCCAGCCAAGGTTGTCAACCGCAGAATCGAACCCGCCGATATCCGAAGGCCGTGTGTTGAAGAGAAATACCCAGCTCAGTCCGTTGCCTGCGCGAACGATTTCGGTCGTGGTTCCCGGCAAATCCCCGTTATGCCACCAGTTGCCCGCGGTGTTGACAGCCCACCCGCACGCGTATCCCGGGTTCGCGCTTGAAGGCGTAGTCATGAGCTGTATCGTTGACGAATTGAGAATGTCCGGTTTGGTGGCGAATCCGTCAACAGCAACCAGCAGTTTGAGCAGCGCGGGAGCCGAAGCCACCAGCCCGCCGTGCGAATCCATGGCCTCCAGATTGAACCCGCCGTAGGGAAACGGCACCAACTGCCCCGTGCCATAGACAGATGAGACCAGGCCGGCCCCGTCATAGTCATAGTATTTCACCTCGCCGGCGAGCCGGTTGGCAAGCAGGTTCCTGCCGAGTCTGATATCCTGGATCCCGAGCGGAGACAGCACGGCGCTGTTCAGATAATCGTAATAGCCTTTGCCGGAAATCTTCTCGATGACCCTGCCAAGGACACAATAGTTGAAATTGAAATAGTTGTACGTGGTACCCGGCGGGGTCGTCAGCAGTACGTTGCGGAGCATGTAGGAAATGATTGTCGGAGCGTCAACAGGCATTGGTTTTCCCATGGTCTGCGCAATGTAGTCGTTGAAAAACATGGGGTCCTGGCCACCGAAGCCCGAGACATGCTGCAGTAATTGACGAACAGTGATCTGCGCGTCCTGCGCATCGTCCAGGGGAAGATAGGCCGCATCGTTCAAGATGCCCGAGCTGCCGAAGACCTTGGCATCGATGCCCAGCTTGCCTGCCTGTATCAGGGTCATGAGCGCTTCCGAGGTCACGGATTTGCTGACGCTGGCCAGGCGAAACATCGAATTCGGCTGCACCGGATCGCCGGCTTCTTTGTCCGCGTAGCCGAACCCGCGCGCATACACCAGCCTGCCGTCCTTGACAATGCCCAGTGCGCCGCCCGGCACGTTCCAATCCGCCATGAACGAATTCATGATGCTGTCTGCGCTTGCCGTGGACGCGTCGATCCGGCCGGTGGTGGGCGTCATGAAGATATCGTCGAAATACGCGCTGCCGGTCGCGGTGCCGCCGGCCGTGCCGAGCCTCGCGCCGAGCGTCACTGATCCGGATTGCGGCGCAACAAATGAGAATCCAACCGGTTTCCAGTCAAAGGTGCCGGTGAGCACGCTGTTTTTGGTCGATGCGCTTCCGTCGGTGAGGCACAAGTTTGCCCCGACTGTCCCGGTCGCAACGGCGACATTTGTTCCTTTGGCGTACCCGCGCACGAAATACGTGGTTCCGGGGACAAGGCCGTACACGGTCTGCTCCCAGCGCGAATCATTTGCGGACGTATGCGTGATGCTCACGCAGCGCGAGCCGTTGCGTCCTGAACCGGGCGCTGTCCAGGTCATGACCGCTTGTGCAGGGTTGGAGGAAACCGTATTCCACAGCATCGGCGTGGTCGCATACCCGGCTTCGAAATTCCCGTTCTGCAACCCGAAAGCCCGGGACACGGAAAATGCGCAGATCTTGGGCTGGTCGACCGTCGGGTTCAGAAACTTGATGTGGAGATCGCCGTCGGTCACGGAAACCACTTTGGTAGTATCGTACGCGGCATTTTTCCCGACCAGTTTGTAAATGTCGAGCTTTGAGATCACGGTCTGGTTCTCGGCCTGCACGTCGAACACGCGCGCGTTTGCCGCAGACCAATAGGTTTCCGCGAACTTGAAGGTGATGGCATAATTACCGTTCGCTAATCCGGGAATCACGTAGTCGCACAAACCCCATCGCTCGGATTGATACAGCGCAGGGTCATTGGTGTTGGCTATCGCAGCGGTCGACGTTGCCGCGGTTCCGCCTGTAAACGAATTGTCCGCGGCGTACACGGTCCCGTCGGTCGCGGTATATTGCCCGCCGCCGCAATTGACCGCAAACACCAGGGCGGACGTGCCCGACACGGTCACCACGACGTCATCGAAGGCCGTCAGGGCGCCGTCGCTGACGGTCAGGCGGAACGTACAGGTTCCCGCTGTCGCAGGTGTGAAGGTCGGCTGCGGCGTGGTTGCGCCGGAAAGCGCGACCGAAGGTCCCGCGGTCTGGGTCCAGGCATAGGTCAGCGCCGAGGGACTGTTGTCCGGGTCGTGCGATGCGCGTCCATCAAGAGTGACCGCGGTATTCATCCTCACGTTCTGGTCGGGTCCTGCGTTGGCTACGGGCGCCTGGTTGACCGTGCCTGACCCGCTGTAGAACCGCGTTTCCCATATCGAATAGCCATAGGTCAGATTGCGCGCCGTGCCGTACATCCTGTAATACCTGTAGGAGCCGGTCAGTCCGGTCAGGCTGTCGATGCGGTGCTGGCCCGCGGGCATATTGGTCTTAATGGCAAGCGTTGTCTTGGTTGCAAAGGTCGCGTCGTTCGAACCTTCAAAGGTGTAATTCTTGGCATTGGCCGCTTCCCAGTCGACGACCGCCACGCTGATCGCCTTTGCCGATCCCATGTCGAACCTGATCCATTGCGGGTCGCTGAATGCCGAGGACCAGCGCGTGGCACTGTTTCCATCAACCGCCATTGCCGGCGTATACGATGTGCTTTCCTGTGAGGAGGCGGCTGCAGCAGCCACCGCCTGTTTGGTGAGCGTGGAAGAGCCGCCATAGACGCTAAAGGAAAAAAGCGAGTAACCGTACGCGGTCGCACGGGCTGTGCCGTTCATGCGGACGTACCGCCCGCTGCCCGACAGGCCGGTGACGTTGTCGGTGCGGGCGCCTGCGGCCATATTTGTCTTGGTTGCGATGGATGTCCAGGTTACGCCATCGGTTGAAAGGTCGATGGTATAGTTCTTCGCCGAGGCCGCTTCCCAGATAAGATTGACCGATGATATCGACTGCGCGCTGCCAAGGTCGACACGGATCCACTGCGGATCGCTGAAGGCCGACGACCAACGCGTGGTTGCGTTTCCGTCGAAAGCCATGGCCGGGGCGTACGTCGCACTTTCCTGCGACGAGGCTGTTGCGGTCTTGCCCTGCGCAAGATCGGTGCCTTGGGCAAAAAGCAGGGTTGGAACAAACAGCATCGGGATCGCCTGGACTAACCGCAGTACGCGGATCAAATTCGACACCTTTGATTTGAGAACCGAAAAGCGATTGATCATAACATCCCCCCTGTAAAGAATTACCTGGAAATCTCCCCCTCATATTTATTGAATCTAAATTTCGCGTCAGGTTTGCACTAGTCTTCACGCCGCTACGCGTTTTTCTTCCAGTCACTCACAAAAATGTAATATTTTTGTAATATTCGAGGTATGCACCACGAGGAATGGAATCCGGTATCATCGATGACCTTATTACGCATTGCGCCTGCCCCCCATTTCTGATACACTTAGTACGTGAATCTATTCACGTACTCCTGGAGAACGCCTGTTGTGAAAAATCCTCCCGAGCAGCCTATCGAGTTGGACAAATATGTTACTCTTTCCATTTCACCGCTTCGTGCAACAATTTCCATAAACCCTTCATGCCTTGCCGAAAATGTGAAACCAACGCAAGCCTCTCTCTTGTCCTATCTGGAAAGGAAAGGAATCGTTCATGGCGTGAAACCCGACGTTCTTGAAAACATCGTGCAAAACAGGCTCTATGACGCGACGGTGGTCATCGCCGAAGGTACGGAGGCGACAGCAGGCAACGATGCCAGCGTGACGTTCGAAATGGATCTTTCCAAAGATTTGCGTCCGAGCCTTCGAAAAGACAGCACCGTAGATTTTCGGGAAGTCCAATCCATAAAACTTGTCGCCATAGGCCAGAAAATCGCACGGAGGACGCCGCCGACAATGGGTACCGAAGGAAAAACCGTAACCGGCGAAGCCATTGCGGCAATCCCCGGAAAGGACGTCAAGCTTCCGGCGGGCAGGAACACGACCGTCTCCGAGGGCGGCATTTTCCTGCTTGCGGCAAAAGACGGATCAGTTTCCTTTGACGGAGTCTTGATGCATGTCGTTGACATGCTGGAAATACCGGCCGACATCAATTTCGGCGTTGGAAACATCAAGTACTCCGGCGATGTGGTTATCAAAGGAAACGTGCTGCCCGGTTTTACGGTAGAAGCCGAAGGAAGCGTCACGATCCGTGGTGAAGTGGAATCCGCAAGCATCATTTCGAGGAACGGAACCGTTACCATCGAAAAGGGATTGATCGGCAAGGGAGATGCTTCTGTGTATGGAAAGAAAGGAATCTATCTTGCCTTTGCCCAGGAGGCGATCCTGGTGACGGATGGCCAGCTGACCGTGGACAAGTATTTCCTGAACTGCGATATTACCTGCGAAGCTCTCCTCGAGGGGCAGCCCGGCGCCAGCCTTCTTGGCGGGCAGGCAAAGGTCTATTCCCGTGTCGATCTCGGTTCCATCGGCAATGAAAAAGGGATCAAGACGTTGGTTTCGATAATTGACACAGAGGAGGAAGCAAAGAAGAAGAAGATCGTCGAACTCACAGCACTGGAAAAGGACCTCGCGCGTCAACTCGAACCGGTTCGAACGCAACTGAGCTCAAAGGCGTCGATATTCAAATCAGCGGGCGACCTTGTCACCGAGCGGCACAAGGCGGAATTGAAGAAGTGGCTGGACACCTACAACGAAATGGCGACAAAACTCAAATATGTCCAGGCAAGCATTGTCGAGGCAAGGAGATCAATGGGCGCGCCAAAGAATCATGACGGGTATATCACCGGACAAAAGACCATATTTCCGGGAACGGAAATAACCTATTTTGGAATTTCCGCTGCAATCAAGGTCCCGTTGCAGGGTAAGAAGTTGATCTTGAAAAACGGCGTCATAACGGAAGGATAGGCAAATGGGGTTACAGGATTTGCCGGAGGTCGAGCAGAGACACGGAGCGCTGTGGATCGTTCTTCCAAATTCCATTACCCTTGAAAACAGCCGCGAAACGGAAAGCCGCATCATGGGTGTCGTAGGCTCCGGCGTCGGCAGGGTCGTGGTGGATCTTTCCCGGACCGGGATGCTGTTCAGCTCCGGCCTCGGGCTGCTGATCCGCCTACGCAAGAAGGTCAGCGACGCTCAGGGGGACATGTGCCTTGTCAATGTGTCGCAAAAGATAAAAAGCCTGCTCGTCGAAGTCCATCTGGACCGCATCTTCGAAATCTTTGCCACGGACGTGGAATTTGAAATTTCCCAGAAAGACGTTGTCAGAAAAAAACTGTTCGGTAAGAATATCGGGTTTGTGTTTGCCGCGTGCCGGGAAAACGGCCTCTTTCGCGTTAATTTGTCAGGATACCTCACCCTTGACCAGGATCTCTCGCATTTCAGGGATTTTCACCCCGATGCCTCGGTTTCCAATTATGTTTTCGACCTTGCCGGCCTCGATCTTATGGACAGCACGGGAATGGGCATTTTCGCACAATTGCTTATTGAGATCAAGAACGCCGGCGGTACGTCCGTTGCCTATGGGGCAAACGAGATCATCGCAGACATTATCAACCTGGTATCGCTCCAGGAATTGATTATATTATGTCAGGATGAGCATTCCGCATTGGATGACATCAAACGGAAGAAACAATCATAACCGTGGAAAATATTTCAAGTGTCGTGCATAAGGGGAAAACCATCGTCATGCTCAATTTTTCAGGGGCAACGTATGTCCAGGCCCTGGCGAAAATCGGAGAGTTCAAGACGTTCATTTCGTCCCAGAAAAAGTTCTCACTGCTGCTGCTCACGGACGTTTCTGGATGTGACGTAAACAAACGGACCGTCGATGCTTTTAAGGAATTTGCGTTACACAACAAACCCTATGCCATTGCCTCCGCTGTCATCGGACTGTCCGGGTTTCCCAGAATTTTTGTCAATGCGGTGAATCAGTTCACCAAACGCGAAATCAGGCTCTTCAACGATGCTACTGCGGCCAAGGATTGGCTCGTCGGCCGCCACTGAGGTTTTTCCTGCGCACGCTGCCGCGCAAGGTCATGAGCGTCTGATTTCATGGATCGCCACGCTGCTCTTTGCTTCGAAGTACCGCACTGCTCTCCATTGCAAACCATGTTCCGGGAAATAGGGCGAAAGGTCCGGGCATGACATCAGGTACATCGTCCCGCCCGGATTCAGGTGATCGGGCAAGGATCGCAGCACATCGACGAGGATTTTCCCGCCGATATCGTACCGGTTCGAGTCTTGTTCGCCGGGTTTGTCGGTCACCAGGGGTGCTTCAAACAGGATTGCATCGTACTTCTTGGTCACCTGTTTCAAACCGTCGCTCACCCACGCATTCACCAGACGGCTCGTCCCGGTTCTTCCACATGCCGAAAGCGTGTTTGCGATTGCGACGGGATTGATATCGGTTGCATCCACCGGGATTCCGTATCGTAGCGCGACGCACACCGCTTCCAGACCCGCGCCGGTTCCCAGTACGAGCACCTTATTGCATCCGTCAAGATTTGGGAGCGCCACCTCCAGAAGGTTCTCGTCATACGGATTATTGTAGTAATAAACACTTGGAAAAAGAGGAATCTCGGCAACCTCACCGAGCTTTTCCATGAATAGGTCCACGACAATCCTGATTTCTGGTTTTACATTCCAGAGTATCCGACAATCCAGGTGACCGGTGAGCGGCGCGCCGGCCCACGACGGTTCGAGGATGTACAGCGCGCGCACGGCATCCTGTGAGAAGAACTCCGAAACCGCCGCGCGGAGCTGCGGCACCATCCAGGTCTGGTTCCCGTAGGAGTCGCAGAGCAGCGTCGAATGACAGAAAAGAACCTCGCGAGTTCCTTTGAGGAAAACAAGGGTAAGCGGAAACACTCTCCCCCGGATTCGAAATGCGAGGAGTACCCCTTTCCGTTCATTGGCTTCCAATACCGACGCGGCGAGCGGATCGAGGGCAATCACGACAAACCCGTCCGCAAGCCCGGGATCGACCGGGGGCATTTTGACGTTGAGGAAATCAAGGAAAAGCGAAACATCGCTTTCCCGCGCCTGGTTGGGATGCGTCATCGAGCGGGATGCAGGCTTTTGATCAGCCAGACGATGGTTTCACCAAGATCTTTCATGTTTCCCATGGCCTCTGCGTCATTTTCAACCTCTCCCTTTTCCCGACCGATGCCGAAATTCCAGTACGTTGATCCGGGCACGATCATCCGCGACATCAGGAACATGTGGTTGATCGAGTCCAAGACGCTTGTGGCGCCGCCGCGCCTGTTGACCACGACCGCGGCGCCGATTTTGCGCGAGAACATGCGGCCGTTCGAGCCAGCCACGAATCCCGCTCTGTCAATGAGCGCCTTCATTTCCGAGGTCATGCCGGCAAAGTAGGTCGGCGAACCGAGGATAATCGCATCCGCCTCGATCATTTTGCCGATGCACTCATTGACCATGTCCGTGGTGATCGCGCACCTAAAATCTTTGTTCTCCCTGCATTTGTAGCAGGCGCTGCAGCCCCGCACTTGCTTGCCGCCGATCTGAACGAGTTCGGTTTCGATTCCCGCCTCGCCGATCGGCTCAAGAACTTTCTTCAACATGAATTCCGTGTTCCCGCCGGCGCGCGGGCTGCCGTTAAATGCAATTGCTTTCATTGCTCTTTATCCTTTTTGTCAATCGACCCAGGACAGCTTGCTTAACCGCGACCGGATGGCGCTTTGCTTCCTGCCGAAACGCTCAGCAAGCGCCAAAAGCGACCTGCCCCGGCCGAACAGGTCCAGAAGTTCCTTATCTTCCTCTTTTGTCCATGACTTGTAGGCATTGCCGGCAGCCGGCCGGCGTGATGCCGGAGGCGTTCCCGTTCTTCTTTTGGGCAGCCCGACGATATCGCGGATTTTTCTCTTTGCAAACAGCGTTGCGTCCGCATCGGGAAACATGCATTCCGGAAACTCAAGAAAATTTCTCGAGCGGGTCACCGCCACATAGGCAAGATTGATCTCCTCGGAAATCCGCGATATGTCCACGGGCTCGTGGCGACCTTTTTCAACAAGCTTCCTGACACGCTCCCTGGTGATGAAATCGTCGGCCAGGGTGATCGAGTCGTATTCCATGCCCTTGCAGCGGTGCACGGTGGAAAAGATCATGTCCGCAGTATACCGTTTGTCGTCGTCAACGTGCATTGCCGTCAGTTTCTTGAGCAGATACGGGATTTCCTTGCCGTATTCTCCAACTATATCGATGAGCATGAGGAGCTCGATGTCATCCGAGTTCTCGGCATACTCCTCCAGAGCGTCAAACGAGGGCATTGAAGCGATGACCGGATCGCGGATCAGGCTCCTCTTGTCAAGAGAGAGGTTGAGGACATCGTAGATCGACGCACCGTCCGATGCGTACGTATAGGAATTGATATTGCCTTCGAAATAGATTTTCTTGATGGACCGGGCATGCTGCATGGTGAGAATCGCGCTCTTGAGCAGCGCCAGGTTCGTGCGCGCGATCGTCGCCTGGGTCTTGATTTTCTTGTTCGCGCCGACGCCGCGGATGGACCGCGGATCGGTTTCACCGAGCAGGGATTTCCAACTCAGGCATTCCATGGCCAAACCCGCGACATGGTCGTTGAAACGGAAGCTTGTCGTCAGGGAATATTTGGGAAATTCGACGAGCGCGAGCGCATTGATCGCGTGGCGCCAGCTATAGATCTGCTGGTAGATGTCGCCGGCAATGACCCGCCGGCCCGTGTGGGACAGGAAGACATCCAGCATGACCGGCGAAGCATCCTGGCCTTCGTCGAACAAAACGACGTCGTAGGATAGCCGTGGCTTGGACAACTGATATTTCTTGAGGTAAAAATCGTGGGTGGCGGCTATTTCCTTCCTGTCCATCTTGGCGAGAAATTGCCGGGTACCGTTTTCGATTTTTGCATAATGATGCTTTGCAAAGGCACGCGCCTTTTCGTCTGATATTGTCGCGCAATAATCCAACGATTGTACTTTGTCACTATCGGCGTTGCAGAATAGGGAGCAGAACTTCTTGATGTGGCTTGCGCAGACGTAGGCTGCGTGATGGTCACGGCTCCCGGTTTCGAGCGAAAGGATTTTGACGATATCGTGGAGCTTGTAGCCCTTGGCGATCTGGAAACCGAGGGGAAGGGCAATCCGTTTGTAGGCAAGCGAATGCGCGGTTTGAACATCGACGTTTGCGAGGTTTTGTTCGGCGAACCGTTTCTGTGCCTGCAGCCGCACTGAACGGTTGAACGCCAGGTACAAAATGCGTGACGTCCGATTCTGGCGCTTTGCGTATTCGACAAGGACCGTGGTCTTCCCGCTTCCCGCAACCGCGCTGACCTTGATGTCGCCGGTGCTCGAAAGAACCGCTTCCTGTTCCTGGGTGAAGGTCGTGTGCACGATGAAAACCGGTTTGGTTTATGAAATAGTTGTTCGTAAAAAAATATAACGCGGGTTCAACCATGAATCATTATTCTTTGGAGGCGGATTCGGTGGCTGCCGACCGGACCGTTGAGGCACACGCGGACATTCTTTGTGCGTTCCTCACCCGGCGGGTTTTTCAACGGATGCTCCGTTTTCAACGGAGCATAATGACTTTCTCTTTCTTCACGAACGACCCTGCTTGGAAGACCAGGAAGAGCGGACCTTGGGCACACGAGAAACCGGGTAGGGTAATGACAAAACGTCCGGGCCCCTGGGTCTTGTTGACAATAGAATATATCAACCGTCCTCTCGTATCATAATACGTTGCGCTCACCCTGCACGGCACGGGCAGCGCGTATCGAACGGTTCGGGACGAGCCGATGCATTCGAACCGGTCCGGCGATTCGTTCGCGCCCACGCGAGAGCGGGGATTCTTGATCGCGTCCGGCGACAACGACACAGCCAGACTGTCCCTGATTTTCGTGCGGCCGATGTATTTGGCATACTCGGGATCAGCGGGGTCCGTCAGATCGTTTACCAGCCTCACGCGTGTTCCGGCCGGGATTGTGATACCTTCTGTAAACCATATCGAGTCCGGCTTCGACGCAATGATTCTGGCGAAATCGCATCGGCCCGTGACCGAGGAATGGTCGACGGCGTGGGTAAATCTCAATGTCGTTGAGCACGTCGAGTCCACAGCAGCGGGGCTGAAGAAATCGTGCGCAACCGTGAGGGTTTCGATAAAGCAGCTGTCCGGCACGGTGACAGACAGGAAAACAGCTCTTGACAGATTGTTCGAATCCGGAGAGGAATACCACGACGGCGGTACCGCCTCTTTGAGCGTATCGCTTGAGCGTCTGAGCGCTTCCGTGACCGTGCCGGACAGCAGCCGATACTTGAAACTGGCGGTACTGATGGTAAACAAGAGAGAATCGATTGCCGACAGGGTCACGCGCCTGCCGTATGTCCCGACGGCGACGTCGAAATCTACCTTGGTGATTGATTTCTTCTGCGCCGGGTTCCACTCCGGAAAAAGCCGGTTTGCGGAGATATTGTGTTTGCTGTATTGATTGGTCTGGCCGGCAGGGAAATTTTCCCGCACCGCAATGTCCCCGTCAAAGTTTGAAACCGAATCGCTGAAGCTGAGACCGGCGAGTCCGTTTACGCTGGTGAGAGGCGGCTTTGTTCCCATGCAAAAATCGGTGCGCCATAGGTGGCGGCTTCTGGCGGACAAAATCAAGTTGAGACTCGTGAGGTTGGTAGCTGCGTAGATGAAGAACCCTTGAGCGATATCGATGTAGTCAATGTTCAGCGTTTCCGCGAGGTTGTATTCGTTGGTAAAGGTCCGGGAATAATTCTTGAGCAGGGAGTCGAGTACGACGACCTTGGTCGCCAAGAGGCCGTTGAGGGAAAAGGCTAAGTTCAGGTTGTCGCCTAGGCCGAACGTGCCCGACGCCGCGGGCGTGGCAGTCAGTGTCACGGTCATGATACTGTCGATTTCCTTGCCGCCCGCGCTGAGACGGGCAGTGCCGGTCGAAGCGGTGTCAAGGGTCCCGATCGTGGCCGTTCCAAGGGTTCCAATGGTTATCTGCACGGCGCTGAAAACCGCCGATGACTTGTTGGTTAACGTTACATCGAGGTTTTGCGCAGAGTCAAGCCACACCCGGTACGTGTATTTGACCGTGAGCGGAACCACGGGCGCAGCGAAGGGCGTTGCCGCGGTGTAGCTTCCCGCCAGAGGGATAACCACACTGTTTGTCGGAGCGTTGGTAAAGGGTATCGGTCCGAACACGACGTGGTATGCGGAGGTTGGCAGCGTATCCTGGTGCAGCTCATACGAAACGGTGGCGCCAAGAACCGGGGGCGCGTACAGAGGCCTGGCGCCGGTTTCCAGGGACGATACCAATACAATCAACACTATCCCGTGCAAAAAACCGGGGACCCGTGCAGTTTTCATAGCATTTCCTCTAGTACCTGTGCGCTTTTTCCAATTCGTCCAGCCTGCGGCCGCATTCGGTGATGATACGGCCGGCAGATTCACCACACCGGTAAGTATACAACGTTGCCTTTTATTTGTCAAGGGCATAATCCGCGCGGGAACCTGCGGGTCAGTCACGTCAGGCCTTTGCGCGCAGGATTAGGCAACTCGCTGGCGGCATTGTGGTTCCAAAGGGTATTTTAGAAACCATGCGGATCTTTTTCGTCGCGGACATATTCGGGACTATTGGCAAACGCGTCGTAGCGGAACGGCTCGAAAAACTCGTTGCGGAACGTTCGATTGATGTGTGCGTCGCCAACGCGGAGAACATCGCGGGCGGACACGGCATTACTTCCAACCTCCTCGCAAAACTGCACAAGTTCGGCGTTTCGGTGGTGACCGGCGGAAACCACTCGTTTGACAACCAGGACTGCATGGACGATTACGGGAAAGACCCCTATTTTCTCAGGCCGCACAACTATCCGCCCGACAATCCCGGGAAAGGCATGACGGTTTTCACCCTGCCCGACGGAAGGACGCTCGGTGTGCTGAACCTCCAGGGACTGGTGTTCTTCAACGAGCACATCGACTGCCCGTTCCGCACAGGACTCGCCGCCGTTGAAGAACTGTCGCGCACGACAAAGGCGATCCTGGTCGACTTTCACGCCGAGGCGACAAGCGAGAAGAAGGCCCTGTTTTCGTATCTTGACGGCAAGATAAGCGCATTCATCGGCACACACACGCATGTGCAAACCGCGGATGAAATAATATCCCCGTGCGGATCCGCCTACCTCACGGACGCAGGCTTTACTGGTCCCGAAGATTCGGCGATCGGCATGAAGACCGAAGGCGTTATCAGGAGGTTTCTGCGGCAGACGCCGGTCCGCTTCGAGCCGTCCGAAAAAAGCCCCATGCTCAACGGCGTTGTCATCGACATCGACGACGAAACGGGAAAGGCGACATCAATCACGCGGGTGTACGAACGGATCCAATTCTCATGAGTGAAACATTCGCGTTTCTGCCTCCCCAGAAATCGGAAAAACCGTATTCCGTAAGTCAGATCAACGAAGGAATCAGCCGCATTATCGAAAGCGGCAACACCCTGGTCTGGGTTGAAGGCGAACTCTCCAATTTCAAGGCTGCGTCAAGCGGCCATTGTTACCTGCGATTAAAAGATGCATCGAGCCAAATCCCGGCGGTAATCTGGAAGCAGACCGCAAAAGACCTCACCTTCGAGCCCCAGGACGGCATGCAGGTGCTCGCCATCGCGTCAATCCGGGTGTACCAGAAGGGCGGGTATTACCAGCTTGACATACACCGTATGCAGCCATCCGGTTTGGGCGCCATGTACGCTGCGTTTTTGGCACTCAAGGAAAAGCTCGAAAAGGAAGGGCTCTTTGACCAGACCCGGAAGCGGCAGGTTCCCGAAACCGTGGACACGCTCGGCGTCATAACCTCAAAGCGTGGCGCGGCGTTATTCGACATTGTAAAAGTAGTCCGATCCCGTTCACCGAGAACCACCATCGTCGTTATCGATATTCCGGTGCAGGGAGATGCGGCACCGCCAAGGATCGTTTCTGCCCTGCGCGACATGAACCGGTATGCCCTGGTTGACTGCATTATCCTTGGCCGCGGCGGCGGATCGATCGAAGACCTTTGGGCGTTTAATGACGAATCGGTGGCGAGGGCCATCGTAGCATCGAAAATACCGATCATCTCCGCCGTGGGCCACGAGATCGATTTCACGATCGCGGATTTTGCCGCGGATGCCCGCGCACCCACGCCGTCGGCTGCCGCCGAAATGGCAGTCCGGGACGATCGCGAAAGTAACCGGTATTTCTCTGCCCTCTGCCGGCGACTCTACCGTGATTTCTCAAGGTTTTATGAGGCGATCCGGGAATCGTTCGATGACCTTGCGCTTCGTCCGGCCTGGCGCATCCCCGTGCGAATGGCCCAGGACATGTCTCAAACCCTTGACGACCTGCACGAAAGGCAAATGCGCGCAATCGCAATGTTTCTTAGTAGGAACCGCCAGCACCTGACGGACACAGGGCTTCGCCTCAATGCCGTGAGCCCGCTTTCTGTCATGGCACGCGGCTACAGCGTCGTTTCCGACAAATCCGGTTCGACCGTAAAAAATGCCTCGCAACTCTCTCTAGGAGATCCGATTAAAATATATTTTCATAAAGGTACGGCTGAGGCCGAGGTGACGGGGATTGGACAGGACAAGTGAGTTGGGTGAGCTAAGCCGAGCGTGAGGGTAAAAATGCCAAAATCCGACATATCTTTCGAATCAGCCATGAAGGAGCTCGAAAAAATCGTGTCCAGGCTCGAAAGCCCGGACCTTACCTTGACAAACGCTCTTGAAAACTTCGAAAAGGGCGTTGCGCTCATGAAGACCTGCGATTCTCATTTGAAAACCGCGGAAGGCAAACTCAAGGAACTGATCAGCGGAGAAGACGGAGAATTCATCGAAAGAATCCTGAACGCCTCCCCGGACTCACCCGGCGAAGGACAAAGCGATGACTGACCTCAAGACCTATATGAAATCGGTTTCCGATGCCACGGACGAGGAGCTTGAGCGGCTGCTTCCTCCCGAGATTTCGTATCCTTCGTCGGTGCATGCGCTGATGCGGTATAGCATCTTTGCAGGGGGCAAGCGCGTCCGGCCCTGTCTTGTCATGTCCGCGTTCGAGGCATGCGGCGGATCGTTCGGAAACAAAAACGCGTTGCTTGCCTGCGCTGCGGTGGAAATGCTGCACACATTCTCCCTGATTCACGACGATCTTCCGTGCATGGACGATGATGATTTCAGGCGGGGAAAACCAACCGCGCACAAGGCGTTCAACGAGGAACTTGCGGTGCTCGGCGGCGACGCGTTGTGCATCTTCGCCTTCGAGTGTTTGGGAAGAATCGGCAAACCGAAAATCGTTGTTGAAATCGCAAAAGCCTTGGGTACCAGCGGCATGATCGGCGGCCAGGTCGTTGACATCGAATCCGAAGGCAAACCCGCATCGCGCCAGACCCTCGAATATATTCATCGGAATAAGACCGCTGTCTTCATCCGCGCCTGCGTCCGGACCGGCGCCATTCTCGCCGGCGCCTCGCCGGATGCGATCGAAAAACTTTCGATCTATGGCGACAAGGTTGGCCTTGCGTTCCAGGTGATCGACGATATTCTTGACGAAGAAGGAACGACCGAGCAGATTGGCAAGGACGCGGGCAGCGATCGCGAACGGGGCAAAGTCACGTTTCCCTCGATCGTCGGCATGCCCGAGTCCAAGAGATATGCCAAGGAATTAATTGACACGGCAAAATCCGCGCTTGAACCCTTTGGAGACAAGTCACGCATCCTATGCGAATTGGCCGATTATATCAGGGTTCGGATATCCTAACCCACCTGCTTCGCTGGTGGATTGCTTTAGCTGAGATTATTATCTGCGCAAAAAGCGTAGATAATTCATATATAGTTGCTAAGTAGAGACGTGGCATGCCACATCTCTACTATCTTGAATTCTCCCGCAGAACATTCACGATCGGGTCGCATAATTCAACAAACTATTTCGTCAGCCACGGTAAGACAAACGATCCAAAGATTTTAAGATATTGATCGCCATAGTTCACCGAGGGCTCGATATAGGTGTTTTCCCACCATTCGTTCCACGTGTACGCCTCAATACCGTTCGGATTGGAGGCCATGACCGCTTGAAGCTGTGTCGTGAAATATTGGCCGTTTTGCCGGTCCGTGTACCGCCCTGTCCTGCCCGGGACTAAGCGTTCATCAAAACCAGGCATGGCTGTCGCAATGTAGATCTTTGCCGCAGGGGAATCGGCGAGCACCGAGTAGTAACGAAGGGTTTGCCCCAGGCTATTCGATGGGGAGCAGCACGCACCCTCGAAAATGAAAAGCGAATCGCCTGCGTCCCTGTCTGAGACAACCGCGGGATCGAGGCCAACGGCATGCAGACTGTCCAAAATGCGCTTCCAATTCCCGAAACCCAATAATTGGGTGCAAAACGGCACGGCAATCGGCCTTCTATTCACTGTCAACATGTTGGGGTTGTCGCGATAGGTTGACACAAGATAAGAGAACCAGTTGTAGACCGTGTCCGTGTTGCGCGGCCCGTCATTTTCGAGCAATTCGAAGAAAATCCCGATCTTGAAGTCCTTTTTTTGTGCGACCTTAAGAAGCAATTTCAATTTCTTGTCTGAATCGGAACCCGGGCCAGCCCAGGACTCGAGGAAACAGGTGATGCCGGCGCTCTTTGCCTGGTCCATTTGCCGGGCAATTGCCAGGGTATCACCGGAGTCGTAGAACGTTAGCGGGTGATCGACGAGCTCATTGCTCGTCCAGCTGCCCATGTAATACCAGGGGTAGTAGAGCGCCAGCCCCATCTTTCCCAGAGATGACATAGGCGCCAGCCACGGCGAGGTTGTCTTAAGAGAAGACAGGTCGATTGAGAAAGTCACCTGCCCGCTTTCGTTCACCTCTTTAACCAGTTGCACGGTCGTGCCGACAACGGTGTAGACACGGAGTATGATCCTGCCGGTGCCGCCTTTTTGCATTCTCATGGTGAAAACCGAATCCAGCGCCGAGGGCAGCAATGCGCAATCCACAGTCATTCTGGTCGTATCGCCCGCAACATAGGTTTGATTGAGAGACAGTTGATTCGTATTCGCCGAAATAATTGTTGGCTTGCCGGCCGAAGACATGATCCGCGTTTTAATGATGGTTGCGGAATTCAGGAAAGAAACGGTCGACCAATCGCCTGCGTTGAGATATTCGATGCGCAAGCGATAATATGGGAGGACTGAATCCTGAGAAAGCGTAAAGTCGTAACTGCCGGTATATGACGGGATCGCCTGGCGAACGGTCGTATACCCCGCCGCACGTGCCGAAAGTGTGTCCGCCGAGGCCGCGCTCTTTTGCAGCGACAGGGATGGCTCATGCTCCGTTCTTTGAAGAGCGATCGCTTTTGTCCGGTTGTTCACAAGCGGCATTCGCAGCATGATTTCTTCGCCCGCGATCTTGACGGATATGAAGTAGAGACCGCTTCTCAGGCCAAGGAACGGATTGACGGAGTAACTACCGGCTTTCAGGGACTTGTCGAGCAGCGTGACGACGAGTTTCCCCTGCGGATCGAATACCCGTACGCGCACGGGCGAATTATTTGCAGTTAGATTGATGCTGACGCCGTGATCATCGAGCCTGAGGCTGCCGAATTGCGGATTTGTTCTTTGCAGAAGGACGGGGAGATTCCCGGACAGGGAATACGAACCTGCTGCGTCCGTCCTGGCAGTCAGGTGCTCCTTCACGAGGCTGACCGTGGCGTTGCCGATCCCCTTGCCCGCCTGATCCTTGACGGTTCCGGAAATGGAGACGGGGTCGGCATGAAGGGGAAAAAACATGACGGCGACAGCAAGCCCCAGCCAGGGACTACTCATCGATTTCGCGCTCATAATCACTCCTGCGAAAAGATGTGTGCGAGCCCTCCCCCGCCACGTAAAGAATATAGATCACATCATGATCAGGTTGATCACCACGTTGAAGAAGAGAATGAGGATTGAGGCGCCGACCACGGCGTTCTTTGTGGCTTCGCCCACGCCCACGGCCCCGCCACGGGTGAAGAAACCGTAATAGCAGCCGCAGACCGCGATGCTGCCTCCGAACACAAACCCCTTAACAACACCGATCATGATGTCCTGTGTGCGGAAGAGAAGGCGCATGGCATTGTAGAACGACTGGACGCTGACGCCGAGCGCAAAGGTCGTGAGGAGCTGGGCGCTGAGCACGGCAAAGAAAAAAGAAAATATCATGAGGAACGGCGTCATGAGAAACCCGGCCAGGATCCGGGGAGAGAGCAGATAGGAGAATGGATTAAGCGACAGGCACACCATTGCGTCCAGCTGTTCAGTCACCTTCATGGTGCCGAGTTCAGCGGCAAGCTTTGCGCCAATTCTGCCGGTGAGTACCAGGGCGATGAGCACGGGCCCCAGATCGGTGAATAGGGCTTTGCCGAGAGCTGTGGCAATGTAGGTTTTTGGAAAGTAATCGCCGATGAGGTACTGCGCCTGCCAGACCGTCACAGCCCCGATAAAGACGGACGCGAGAAAAACGATTGACAGAGAGTTGACGCCGATGCGGACCATCTGTTCAATGACAAGATTGGATTTTTTCAAGGAAGCAGGAATTGTTTGAATGATTTCAAGGAAAAACAACCCGATCGCACCGGCATTTTCTATGAGTTCGCGCGCCGAGGCGCCAAAGCTGTCAGCAATTTCATTAAGGACCTGAAGCGGGCTTTGGGGTCTTTTTGTCACGAGAATAGGCATTTTCTCTGGTTAGAATTATGACCATCATGGATTTATCAGAAAGATCAGGGTCATTTTTTTAAAATATCAATTGCCAGTGATGCATGCACGGCAATTCCATAGAGCATGGCACGTTCCTGCGGGTTGAAATCCGGGGTATGGATTCCCGGAACTCTCTCTTTTCGAACGGGACGGACGCCGAGATGCACATAGACGCCCGGTGCCTTTTTCTGAAAATAGGCAAAGTCCTCCGCAAGCATGGTCGGAACAGTGCGCGGTGCAACATTGCGGGCGCCGAGCACGCCTGACAGCACGGCCTGGGCCCGAGTCGTCAGAGCAGGATCATTGTACCCGGGCGGATACGCCTTTTCAAACGTGACTTCGGCCGCAGCGCGAAATGATCGCGCTATCGCAAGCACGATCTCTTTAAGGCGCGTGCTGAGGAACCCGAGATGGCCTTCGGACAACGCCCGGATGGTGCCGCTGAAGCGGGCCTCGGTTGGAATGATGTTCTGTTTGGTCCCCGCGTGAATGGTCCCGACCGTCACGACCGACGTGTCGCCCGGCTCAGTCTCCCTTGACACGAGCGTTTGCAATTGCTGAATCATCGCGCAGCAGCAGACGATCGGGTCAGGTGTCGTGTCCGGCTCTGCCCCGTGCCCACCCTTTACTTTTACAATGACATCGAAATCCGCCACGCCCGCGTAATCCGCGCCCCACTTAAGCCCCACGGTTCCCGTGACATGCTGGGGGTTAACGTGCAGGCCGAACACGGCGTCCGCGTGTTTCGGGAAGATGCCTTCGCGCAGCATGGTGATGGCGCCTCCCGGCGCCATTTCCTCGCTTGGCTGAAACAGAAGCACCACGGTCCCGTGCCACAGGTCCTTAAGCCCGATAAGCGCCTGGGCTGCGCCCACGAGAATCGCCGTGTGCAGGTCGTGGCCGCAGGCGTGGGTCACACCCTTGATTTTCGATGAGAATTTGAGGCCGGTCTTTTCCACGATCGGCAGCGCGTCGAGGTCGGCCCGAAGTGCCACGGTCTTTCCTTTTCCGTTTGTCACGTTCGCGACAACGCCGGTGGCCCCGCAACAGTACCTGGGAGAAAGTCCCAGCCGCGCCAGCGACTCATGCACCAGACGGGCCGTCTTCGTCTCGTGGCCCGACAGTTCGGGATTCGCATGCAGCTTCCGACGCAGGGTCACGGCACCAGGATATGCCGCGGCCGCGGCCCGGAGGATGGAATTTTTCACCGGAACATCTTCTCCCGTTTTCTGAAGAACTTGACAAGAGGGTCCACATAATCCGATTCCGTTGAGACCGGAATTTCGTCGATGTTGTTGGCGCGGAAGAACGTGCTCAATTCACGACGCCGCTTTTCCGATTCGCCGGCGAATACAGTGCGCAGCGATTTATCGCGTGAGTCAACAAGCACGGTCGTACCCGTCTCCGGGTCGACCAGTTCGATGAGGCCGACATCCGGCAGGGTCTTCTCCCGCGGGTCGGTCAGGGTGATCGCGACAAGATCGTGCCGCTTTCCCGCGACGCGCATGGAGGTTTCGAATCCGGTGGCGGCAAAATCAGATACGCAGAATACCACCGATTTCTTGGTGCATACGCGGTTGAGATAGCTCAGGGCAGCTCCGATGTCCGTGCCGTGTTTTTTCGGCCTGAAATACAGAAGCTCCCGGATCACGCGGAGCACGTGGTTCTTTCCCTTTTTAGGCGGAATGTACTTCTCCACCTCCGAGGTGAAAATGATAAGGCCGACCCGGTCGTTGTTCTTGATCGCCGAAAACGCGAGCAGCGCGCACAGCTCCACCCCGATTTCGTCCTTGAAACGGTCGACCGACCCGAAGTGGCCGGACAGTGATGCGTCAACGACCAGCATGACCGTGAGCTCGCGCTCCTCGACGTGCTTCTTGACATACGGCTGCCCCATGCGCGCGGTTACGTTCCAGTCTATGGAGCGTACATCGTCACCTTCGATATAGGTGCGTACCTCGGAGAACTCCATGCCGCGGCCCTTGAAGACGCTCTGATACTCGCCGGAAAGAATCGACTCCACGATGCTCCGCGTCCGTATCTCGATGCGGCGTACCTTCTGCAGCACTTCTTTGGGAATCATAGGTTCCTTATGTCAATGTCGCTTGAGCTTTGGGAAAGCGCGATCACCTGCTTTTTCGCGCCCCGTGCGGAAATCCGGGCAAAAACCATTGCCGTCGCGCACAGGAGGCACAAGCACGCAATAAGCGCGCTCCATTTCATGTACCGGGATGCTCGGAACTGTGCGACGGTCTTTTTCTCTTCACGAACCTGGTACTCGCGATAGTCATTTTTCATCGCCCGAACGGTTTTCTGGTCCGGCTGGCCCGTGACCTCAAGGTCTTTTGCCTTTTGAAAACCGCGAACGAGGTCGTCCGCCTCATCACCTTTATAACCGAGAATCTTGAGTGTGGAAATCATTTCCGAGCGCATCATCTGCTTAAGGCGTTTCGCGACTTCCCGGAATTCCTCTCCATTGGAATATGACTTTGAAAATGGAAATTGCTCGGTCAGCTGCGAATAAGTAAGGGCTGCCTTGGCGAAATCGCCCGACGTTTGGTAATAAAATCCGATTTCGAAGAGCGCGTCCGCCGCCACGGAACTGTCGGGGTATGTGCTCAGGATTCGTTTCATGATGAAGAGCACCTGGTCGCCCTTGCCCAGCTGGCGGTAGGTCTTGCCGATCCAAAGGCTGTACACCGGTTGAGGGTCGGTCGAATCCGCGTGAATAAACTGCCTCAGCGCATCATCGTAATTGCCTGCCTTGAAATATTGGAGACCAGATTCGAAATAGACGCCTGAGGGGTCTTTCTTCTTGCCCTTGATCAATCCGTCGTCGACATTTTTCGGGTGGGAAGCAAAATCGTGACGCTCGGCCGGTTTCACGGCCGGCTCCGCCCGGGGCAGCTTGGGCTTTCCGGCCTCGTCTTTATCAACGAAGATGATGCCCTTTTCCTCATCATACATGAGAACTCTTTCACTGCGGGCGGGGCGCGTGAAACCTGCTGCGAGGCACAGAAGCATGCACGCAACACCGGCGGCAGCCTTCGGTCTGGCGAAGGTACGTTGACCGGAGATAATGATCATGAACGCGCCAATCGCATCATGGAACTTCCACGCTGTCAAATATCCTCTGGATGATGTCCTCGGGCGTGATGTTTTCCGCCTCGGCCTCGTAGGTGAGGAGCACGCGGTGGCGCAGGACGTCAAGACCGACCGATTTGATATCCTCGGGCGTAACGTATCCGCGCCCGCGGATAAACGCATGCGCCCGGGCGACTCGCGCAAGGAAAATGGTGGCGCGCGGCGAGGCGCCGTAGGAAATGAGCTCTTTCAGGTCCTTGAGCCCGGTCTTTTCCGGCTCGCGCGTCGCAAAAACGATATTGATGATGTAATCTTCGACCTTCGGGTCCATGTAAATCTCGTTCACCACGTCCCGGGCGCGAATGATCCTGTCGACCGTAATCACCTTTGAAACGGCGGGGACATCGCCCTTACCCATCCGGGAAAGGATGGCCTTCTCCTCTTCCTTGACAGGATATACTATCTTGAGCTTGAGCATGAATCGGTCGACCTGGGCTTCGGGTAACGGATAGGTTCCCTCCTGCTCTATGGGGTTCTGCGTCGCGAGCACGAGAAACGGGTCGTCGAGGGGATAGGTCGTATCGCTTATAGTCACCTGACGCTCCTGCATGGCCTCCAAAAGCGCGCTCTGTACTTTGGCGGGAGCCCTGTTGATTTCGTCCGCAAGGATAATGTTGGAGAAAATCGGGCCCTTTTTCGGCACGAACTCGCCGGTTTTCTGATTGTAAACCATGGTCCCCACGAGGTCGGCGGGCAGGAGGTCGGGCGTAAACTGAATGCGCTGGAACCCGGTGCTTATGGTTTTGGCAAGCGTGGATATCGCCAGAGTCTTGGCAAGTCCGGGCACTCCCTCGAGGAGAATATGGCCGCGAGCCAAAAGGCCAATGAGGAGACGATCCACCATTTTCGTTTGGCCAACGATGACTTTTGCCATCTCGCTGCGTAGGAGGGTGACAAAGCTGCTCTCTTCCTTGATTTTTTCGTTCAACACCGAAATATCAACAGTCATAACTGCTATCCTTTCCCAACAATAAGATTTTGTCCAAAATCGTGATCGAGAGGTTGTATATTACGAAAATCAAAAATAATTATTTTCTACGACCATTGGGAAACCATTAACCTGCAGAAGCGCGCTCTGCGCAGTTATGGAAAAATGTATATTGTAATTTTGTGGCTTTTTCGCCAGGCAGACATTGCCAATTACCGGAGAGCCTGATGATCGCGATTGTTCTGTGGGCAGTCCGACTGCTGCTCATCATTGTCATTCTGAGAATCGTGTCCTCGATGCTCATCAAAAAGGTGAGCCCATTTTCAAAAAAGCCGGAAGAAAAAGTCAAGCGCTTTAAAACAAAAAACGGAACAGTCGAGGATGCCGATTACAAGGAACTCTAGAACTGGACGCAGGGAACGTCACCTTAATTAACAAAGGGGAATATTTTGGAACTGGCGATCACCGAAAACAAAGGCTTCAAGATCATCAAGATCACCGGCAAAGTCGACTGGGAAAGTGCACGGCAGCTCGACAAAGAGATTCAACAGTTGATCGACAGCGGCAGTTCCCGCATTGTGTTCAACCTCGACGAGGTTACATTCATTTGTTCCGGCGGAATCGGGGCGCTGGTGTACAATCTCAACAAGGTGAAGAAGATGGGCGGCGCCATGTACATTATTTCCTCGAACGAATATGTTAATTATATTCTCGAAACGTTGAAATTCGATATAGTCTTTGACGGATTCTTATTTGACTCTGTCGAAGAGTTTTCCGAACAAGTCATTGAAAAAGACTAGTGGAAATAGTTATCTTATTTAAATTGAATCAGTTACAAACTAGCCATTGTCTCCTGATTGTTGCTGCCTGCATTGATTCTCTTCGTGTCTTTATTTAATGAACAACAAGCATATTTCTCCAAAACATTCTGAATTTCCTGGCAATAATAAAAGCCAATCTTCCGTATTCCTTTTGGCTGCGGTTAGAGTCAGTAGTAGTGTAAGTAAGTACGCATTTCCTCTGTACTTCCTTCATTCGAAAAAGGGCGAACCTGCCGTGCGCAGCCCGGCAGGTTTTTTATTTGCAAAAAAATAAGGCCCAGGTCCTGGGCCTTATTCATACATCTCAAATCTGAGTTGAATTTATTCCGTAAATGCAATTCAGTCTAGCAAATATCCCCCGAAGCTTTTGCGAAGGGGGATATTCCTTGTATCTCTGCCTAGCAAATTATCCCCGCACCTTCGGTGCGGGGATCTTCCAACAAAATAAATATCAAAAAAGAAAATCACCGCAATTTTCTTTTGTCATCCCCCGTATACCTTATGACTGCGAATTAGAATGACAACCTCCTTTAGGGTGATGGTAAAAGAGCCTGTTGCGGCAGTCAGCGATGGGCTCTTTCTATTTCCCGGCGAGCCACGACTGTTTCGCTGACATTACGTTCTGCGTTTCGTTTCTTCATTTCACTTTCCCGCAACAAACGCCTGCGTCGTCACCGCACTCCCAATCGTCAGCTTGCAAATCAGCAGGTCCATCGCCATGAACCGATTGCGAAGACCGAACGAATAATCGCCCGCACCAAAGCGCCCGCTGGCGAGGGTCGCGAGCTTCTTCCCGGGGGCGCTAAAAATATCCAGCGTTATGTTGTTTGCGGAGGCGATGCAGAATGAGATCCGGTCCTGCGTGATGGTCGTGCGCGGCGGCGATTGTATCGGTGTCCGCCTGATGCCCACGGGGGGCACTGCGTTGACATTGACCTTGACTTCCGCAAGATTCAGGTAGTTGACGCCCGTAAGCTGAACTTTTACATAACGACCGGTCTTGCCTGCCGCATTGATCGTGGTGACCGGGTTCGGGTAGGTCGTCTGGTGGCTCGACCAGACCGCATTCCGGTTGTTGTCGAGAATGGAGACCGTGTAATCGCCCAACCGGTCCATGCAGCAGTCGATACGATTGTGGATTTCGATATTATTGATTGCAAAGGAACTGTCGAGGTCAACCATCCACCAGGCGCCCGCTTCGCTGGCCGAACTGCTGCGAAATGACCGGTGTCCCGCCCGAGAGACAGGTCGTCGATACGATGACGGCATTGACAAAAGTGATCGTGCAGACAAATCGAGCGGGTTTTTTCACGCGGCGCATAAATCAACCAAAGCTTATTATCCGGCTTTCCGCAATAATTGAAGGACCTCGTCCCACCAGCATGGGACGAGGTCCGATTACGCTGCGGAATTCCTTACTTGACAGGCACAACAACGTATTGCCCGGGAGCAGTACGAGGCGCATAGAGACGACCATTTTGCGATCGTAACGTGACCAGCACTCCGCGCACATCATAAACGCGGACCTGCTCTCCGAATCCGGCACCCGACAATCTGCCGCTGGCGCCGACAGAAAGGATTTTATAGATTTTGGACCGGTTGCCGGACGGGTTGGTTTTCTGGAAACTGAACGGCCCCGGCTGCGCAATACCGGTCGGACCGCCTCCGGGCTGACCGTCGTTAATGAATTGCGCAATGTTGGTCGAATCTTCCTTCTCCGCAATCTTGCGATTGTTCGCCCAGTAGTTGTATTCGCTTGCTTCTCCGGAATCCGAGAGAAATTCTTCATATCTGCCTTTGAACGGGATAAAAAGATCAATCCAGCAGCAGACTTTCTCCATCTCTTCCGTGGTCATGGCAACCCCGTGGTGGCCTGCCTCCAAAATGCTGACAAGTGGACTCGTATGAGCCCCTGCCGGGTACGGCTGCTGCAGCGGCGAGGCGCATTCGGCTCCCAGCCATTTCACCCACTTGGTGCTGCCAAAATTTACCGAGTATTCCGTAAGGTCTATGTATGATCGATAATAGGCATGCCCACTCATTTGAACCAGTGTTGACCGAAGATCAGGAGCCTGTTGTCCGCTATGGCAAGAGACGCACTTTCCATTCCAAATCGGTTGTATTTCCGCTGCATAGCTGAACCCCCGAGCAGGTCCGTAGAAGGGTGTGAGCGCCTGGGGCCCTGTCTGTGAGGCTATGGATCTGGGAAGCACCGGAGGAGCTTCAAGCTTTGATTCATGACAACCGACGCACGAAAAGGTTTCGCCAGGCATGAGCGTTGCCCAACTGCGCATTGTCTGAACGCAATGTCCCTTTGCATCAATCAACTGAAAGTAGAGCGGTTTCCGCGCAAGTACGGTGAATGACGCGGAGCCATCGGAATAGATTGCAGCCTCTCCTATGACATCCTTAATGTCCCATGTACCATTCGCACGCGCAACCGGATGGTCATAGGAAGCATTAGGAGTCCCATTCTGACCAATATGGCCAATTGATCCGATGCAGGCCGCTCTCCATTCCAAACCCAGGACCCTCAGTTTTTTGATCGTGCCCGGAGCAACGCCAACAGTGCTTTGGCCCAAATACACATTCTCAATGGTAAAGACCCCGGTATTTTTCCTATAATCAACGGTACTGGAGAGAACCGGCGGGGTTGTGCGGGGTGCAAGAGGAACCATGCGACCAACGCCATCGGCCTCACGAAGGAGCAGCTCGCGCTGTCCGTCGGCTTTCATGAAATACAAACCGTAAAATGCGCCCCAGTTGGATCCTGCGGGCTTGAATGCGATCAAAGCCGTCGTCTCATCGAGCGGATAGGGATACATGTACTGGTCCTGCCCATTGTCCCCTGAATACCAGCTGTCCGTCTTTGCTCCAGCAAGCTCTCCGCTGATATCCGGGAATCTCCTGCCCATGAATTTGGCGCCCTGCATTTCTTCCAGGCCCACGTTGCGATCGATGATCCCCCACATCCCGCTTGACGGAACATGATACCCGGTGAAAATGGACATTACTTTATCGGAATTCGGGATAGGGCGGGACATGTAGAGGCCAGGAGGAAACCATTTGTTGTTGCCATAATATTCTCGCTGGTGACTGCCGTCCGGGTTCATTGAAAACAGGCCGTGGGTGTACGTATGGTTGCGGTCGTTGTAATCCCATCGGGTGAAGATGACCTGACCATTGTTAAGAACCTCAGGATATCCGGTAGTTACCTGGTCGAAACCGATCCGGCGTAAATATTTGCCGTCTTTGTCGCAGACATACATGTTTGGGACCTCGTAGACGGTGCAATCCATTGTCTGCACGTTTCGCGTTGAGGTAAACATTATGTTCCCATTGGGCAGGTAGCAGGGCTCATAGTCGGTGTACTGAATGCCCGTTGTTATCTGACGAATAGTTTTGGTTGCAACGTCCATTTCGTAAATGTGAAAATTATCGCAATTCGTCTCACTGGCAGGGTCGTATTTTTTCTTCCAGGCAAAGAGGATCCTTTTTCCGTCAAACGAAACATCGACGTCCCGGATGAGCCCGCGGTTGGTTGTACTCACAAGCCGGGTTATGGTTCCGTACATGCCGTTCATTAGAAGCTGGGTAAGATAAGAAACTCTGCCGTTGGCCGTAAGACTAACTGAATAATCGTTCATCCAGGCATTGTGGCCCCCGGTTAGATGCCAGAGGGGGAAGTCAGTACATTGAAAAATGTCTGCTGTTACACCGGAAAAGCGGCCGTGCGTGGCAAACACAACGGTCTTGAATTGATCGATGTAAGGCGTCATCCGTGCCATACGGCGGGCCGAACAGGCCCGCACATAGAGCTGTACCATTTGCGGGCTGTTGTCCGCCACTCCAGATAGACTATTGAGCCGGTTCTGAATGAGCGTACGATCTGTAGCAGTCAAGCTCGGAAGCATGTTGGTAATGACGGTACGATACCCTTTTGAAGCAGTACCGTCCTGATCCTGCCAATCGGCAAGGATTTCGTTATAACACATCATCCCGGGCGAAAGCGTATCCTGGGCACGAACATACCCTGTGGAAAACAGGGCCAGCACCGCGATGCTGCATAAAACTTTTGATCTCATAGTACATCTTCTTTACTAACAGGCATTTAGCTAATAGGCATTTCAATTTTCCGAACCGTGCGGCCCGGCTATTCCGCTCCTAATTCACCAGAAACTTCTTCGTCAAGCGCCCCTGCGTAGATCGGACGACGGCAATGTAGACGCCTTTCGCAATCGTCACGCGGCCGAGGTCGAACCCCTGGGTGCCGCGTGCAGCAAAAACGGCAACCGCTGTGCCAATGGCGTTGGTGACAGTCACCCTGTAATCGCTTGCGCTGCATACGATCAGCCTTCCGTGGCTAAAACGGATAGAGCCCAGAGCTCCGGCCGGGCTGCTTTCCTTTGCAAAGGGCATTCGCGCCGACGACGTCTTCATCAACGGCATGACGCCAAACGAATCCATGGGGAAATTCTTGAACCCCAAGCCAAGGGCCGGCGACATTGGCTTCACGCTGAAATCGCCGCGGGGGGCGTAGTCGGGCCGGAACACTTTTGCTGTGTCGACAAATTGCGGATCAACAGCCTGCGAATGCGCGTCGAGCCCGGCAGCCTGCCAGGCGGCCCACGTCGCAGCGGACGTGGTCCAACTCCCCCATGTGACCAATTTCGGCGTTCTTCCAAGACTCCAAACACAGTTGGAATCGACCGCTTTTACGCGAGATTTGACTTGCGACGGATCGGTAAAGTTATAGAGAGAATACACGTTCGTGTCCAAGGTGATATTATGGGCGACATAGTGATTGGAATTTGCGTACGTATCGAGGAAATCGGTCATACCCCCGTTAACGATAATATTATTGACATACAGGTTATGCCGGGTATGCCAGACCTTGAGCGTGACGCCGATAAGAAGATTGTCGTACACATTATAATTCGATGACCCATCGTCAAGGTCGACGCCGAACAAGTGCGGCGCTGATTCCAGCCGGTTATGGTGGATGTTCGTCGTGTGCATCGCGTCCAATTCAGTGGCCGAGGTGTCGTTGACCCATACCAGATTCCGGTCGCGTCCCCAGGCATTGAACGGCCCATGATCAAGGGTCTCCAGAACAGCCTTGTATACCCAATTGTACTCTATTTCGTGTCCGCCCCAGCAACCATCGGTAAAATTGATGCCGGCGCGCGGGCATCTGCAAACGGTATTATGGCGAACCGTGTCGTACATGCTTGCCGAAATACAGACCCCGGCAGGTTGCTTCTCGAACCTTCCCAAATGGTCCATCATGTTGTTGTCGACGGTGATAAAGGAAGGGTAATCATTCGTTAGTGGACCGGGCGTTTTATCGCTGCAACTGCCCCCAAATGCCTGGCGGGGGCAACGAACAGCGCTCATAAGACCGCAAATCGCGACGCAGCTTGCCCCGGCATCGATAAAAGTATTGTTATAGATTACGTGATGCTGGTTATAACCGCTGATAAAGACGCCGTTGCCGCCGATTTGATCGAAAAAGCAATTTTCGACCCGCACGTTTTCTGCATTCTCCATATAAACAGCGCCTGCCCGCGCAATTGCCCAGTCTCCCTGTAAAAGAGGCACATAAGGTTGGCTGAACAGGGTCCTGTACGTATGAGTAATTGTAAAGCCATTAAACTGGACATATTTTACCCGGTCTGTTGCGGTTCCCACGATCCGTATGAGCTCGTCCTGCGAAGCCAATTCGATGCGGGCAGTCGAGAGGTTGGCGCCTGCGGGCGGCCAAAAGAAAAGCTGACCCGTTGATTTTCTGTAATACCATTCGCCGGGAGCGTCCAATTCCTCAAAGATGTTTTCGACCATTCGATAGGTCGCGTGATAATTTTGCCCGTTGTTATTGTCGCCGCTCCATTTTAAGTTGAGCGTGTTATCGGCATTCTTGCCGGTTATGGTAAATGATTCGCCTCCCCAGACGCTGGGATGCAAAGCGCGAAAATACCCGGGACCTTCGGCGGGGTTGCTCCACGTAGCGACACGCTGCGCACTGATGCAATTGGGATCGTATCCGTCAAGGATCTTGGTGGAATCGAAATTCGGATACCTCGCCATGATCTGCCGCTTACCGTTGAAAAAGAGCTGATCGACCTTGAGATTGGTGGCGATCGTGGTCACCTTGATCTGGCCCGACGAGGTTGCCCACGCTGCCGTGGACGGTACCAGGATCCCGCCGCTCAGCACCGGCGTCTCCGCCTGGTATGCAGTATACACAATCGGCGCCGCGGCTGTTCCGGAATTGGATGGGCCGAAAACGACCGGCGCATTCAGATAATACGTGCCGCCGCGAAGATACACCGTGACCGGAGTATTGCCTGCCTTAAGCTGGTCTGCCTTGTCACGGGCAGCGGCAAGAGTGGCAAGAGGCGCTGCAAGGGTGCCGCTGGCCGCATCGCTACCGGTCGGAGAAACGTAAATCTCTGCGGAAAATGCCAGCGACGCGCAGCATGCCAACGAAACAACACCGATTCGCAGCGTGTTTAGCCGCATAAATTGTCCCCTCTTGAAAAATGTACCGACCATACTATTTACTGTCTGTCCGGAAGCCTCTTTCACATTGTCATCTCGACTGATAGGAGACTGCGATTACTCTTTCACGATCATTTTTCCGACCGAGCCGAGTTGGCGGTGGCCGGCAACTTGGCCACTATACTTCCACAAATAAATCCCGGAAGAAAGGTTCATTTCTTTAAAAGAGAAAAAATTGTCACCAGGCACAAGCTTCATCTCTTTGGACAGTTCTCCCTTTACATTAAAAATGGAAACAGAGCCCTCCTCAAAGCCTCCATGGATGCTCAGACCGCCTACTCTAATAATTGCTCCCTGGATCTTTTTTTGTTGAAGGCTGGGAGCGACAGACACCGCCGGTTGCAGATTTTTAACATCTGCCTTGAGACCCTGTAACACCGCCATGGAAGATGGTAAAATAGTCCCATCAGGGTAAATCATCACATCGATAGTAACGGCTACTCCTCTTGCTATCGCCTGCGACACATAGGGGGATAGTTGACTGCGGGTAAGCACCGTTTTTTGGTTGGTGTCCATCCACCAGTTATCTTCCATCAGTATCAACAAATGACTTTGGAGCCCGGCTATGGGACCTTCCGGTGCAAAACGGCTGGAAGGCATTGTCGTCAACCCTGCTACTTCCCCGGCCCAATAATCTTGCCATGGCGTATCAGATGGGTAAATCCAGTAGTTTAAAGCAATGAGGCGATTGGGGTTCCCGGCTTTGCAGGCCTTGTAAAATCCCTCGCAATCGAAATTGGGATCGTTGTGAGTGGTGGTCCAACCCCCATCAAACCAATAGCCCGCAATCTTTGTTCCATACCTTGTCCCTATTTGTGTCATAATATCTAAGGAGCGCTGACCTTCATAAATCATCAACTTAATACCTCTGGCGTTCAGGGCATCAGCGATTTCCTTTACAAGGTCTCTCTCTGTGGTTTCATTCGGCCATGGTTGACTATGCCTCATGGCAAACAAAACATATCCGGCTCCTGTTTGTGCCACCATATCTGCAAAAGCGGGAACATTCAAATCCCTTACCATTTGATCTAAAGGTACGTGGTTGTTATTTTGATCCACTGCCTCTGGAAACCAATGAAACATCAAACCGTATTTAGCCTGTATCATCCAGTCAGTATTGGGTCTGGCCGCCTTGGCCCGATTATTATTCGCTACAATAGCGGCTTCCGCCGACGAGGGGAATATTTCCAATGAACGAATTCCCATCACACTTTGACCAGCAGTGGCTCCA
>Ga0182027_10000458_pt1 | contig 71557 bp, 57 predicted proteins | sample 712E1DmetaG_FD_121300 | JGI IMG/M metagenome (GOLD analysis project Ga0182027, IMG submission 121300) | Permafrost microbial communities from Stordalen Mire, Sweden - 712E1D metaG (Illumina Assembly) | ecosystem: Environmental > Terrestrial > Soil > Wetlands > Permafrost | place: Sweden...
CAAGCTGATAGCGGTCCTCGGGTGTCATTGACGAGGTTTTTTCAGCATATTTCTGCAAATAAGGCAAAGATTCGTTGTATTTTCCTGTTCGGTAGTATGATTCGCCAATTATCCTTGCCATTTCGCCAATCCTCTTTTCAACAACCGAATCGAGCAAAGGTGGGGCGTATTCGATTACTTTGTCATACTTTTTTTGAAGAAAATAAATTTGCGTGATGTAGTATGGAACAATAGGGGCAAAAGTCTCATTTTCGCGCAGGCGAAGGAATCCATCGAGTGCAGTTTCGTAATTTTTTTGCAGGTACGCGATATGCGAGTAATAATAAAGGGCAGGAGCTGTGTATTTGGTGTCCACATCTTTAATTGCGAAGAAATGCAGACGTGCTTTCTCGTAATTCTCTTCCATAAAATAACTGTAACCTGACTCAAAATGATATTCAGCTGATTGGTCGGGCATAAGTCTGGCAGCATCCAGTTTTTCGAACCATTCAATGGCTTTTTTGTATTTTTTATTATTGTACTGAAAACGGGCCATATATAAATAAGCCTCATTGGCATTACTATTCTCAGAGTTATCAGTAATAAAGGTGTTCAACAGATACTCGGCATCAGGGTTGTACAATTCCAGGGCACAGAGGGCGGCATAATATTCGGCATTTGCCCTGGTTTCCGTAAGAGCGGTAGTAGGATTATCGACCACCTTCTGAAAAAATTGTCGTGCGGTAGCATATTTTTGCTTTTCGTACAAATCCATACCAGTTTTGAAATCCTGGTCCGGCAGCGTATAAATAAGACTCTTTTGAGCATGCAATTGGGTAATGAATGTTAATAGTATGAGCAGAAATAACATTCTTTTGTTTGGTATCCGGACACATGGCAAAATGTATCTATATACCTTATCAGCAATACTTTTAAAGTAATCTTTTTTCTTATTCGACTGATTCATCTTCATATTTAGCATTTTTATGCATTAAGTTGACTTTAAGAGTCAACAGCATTTAAAAATCGGGTAAAATTACTTATTAAATAAGCAACGCAATAGAAACTAAATGGGTTTATATTAACAATAAACTGTTAATTGTGTCAATTATTGCATTGGGGCATCATGAACAACCTGAATAGATTAATAAACAACAATAGTAACTACTCAGGTAGATAGACTATAGACTAACAGACTGTAGAAGAAAAACATGCGAGATCATACTAAAATCAGAGCATTTAAACTTGACGATGAAATGGCAGTTTTAATCTATGCGGAAATACTAAAGGTCTTCAGCCTTCAGTCTAAATAACCTGAATATAGTTACGTCTGTTCTTTTATCTATGAAAAAACTCTATTCGTCTATCCAGATTTTCTACATATCAAATAAAACAAACCTAAAATAAGGAAATGCAGTTTATAAGGGTAACTGCAATGTCGTTTAGTTATGGTTCACTGCTATTCTGAAAAGCGTGAAGCACCAACAAGCCGAAAACTTCACGCCGAAAGCTGAATGACGTGGTTACTTTCTAAGCGGCATTGCTTTTTAATAATGACAAAACTATGATTAACCAGGCCTGTACCCTTATCAATTTAATCAGATTATGCAGGCAGGAAAAAAGAGAAAAAAAAGAAAAAGGATGAAAGCAATAATCGAAAAAAACATTGAACTGCTTCAGGAGAAGGTTGAAATGAATAAGCAAATACTTGAAGCAAACAAGGAACATTTACGTTCTGTAATTCAGCAACCTGCTTCGGATGAGCGTACAGAGCTTTTTATCAAACATTTCAAAATATCACTTGAATTATTTTTCAGAAATTATCATTTTATCAAACTTCAGTTTGAATTGAACAGATCGGTTGATCCTGACAATGAGTTCAAGTCTTTTGGTAAGATGAGTTTGTCGTAATAACTATATATAAAGCCTTAAATAAATTTTAATACTATGAGAATGTGTATTGTCTTATTTCTTTTTAAGATAAATCATACACGCCCTTCGAAGGAATTCGCTTAAATATTAATCCCGTGCGGCTTGGAATATATATCTTCAGGTATTTGTTAATCATTAATTTATTATCAATGAATGTGGTATAATAAACCATTTGCTCATCCACCAAACCGTTCCCTCCATATTGCAGAGAATCTGTATTCAATACAATCGAATATTTTCCGGCTTCTGTTTGAAAAGCATAGTCCTGGAACGATTGCTTAGGATTGAAATTGAACACAAATACCAGTTCGCCTCTTTTAAATACTATCACTTGTGCTGATTTATTTTCGTGGAGCAAGGTTATTTCACTAGTCCCAAGTATGTTGTGTTCAGCAATAAGTTTTAGCATTGCTTTGTCAAAATCGGATAAATAATGATATTTCAGTTGTTGGTTGTCAACTAAGCTCCATTGCCTGCGGGCATATTGATATGACCAGTTATTACCGTCCCTTGGAAAATCAACCCATTCCGGGTGCCCAAATTCGTTGCCCATAAAATTGAGATAACCATCACCGGCAGTAGCGATAGTCATCAAACGTATCATTTTATGGAGGGCCATAGCCCGGTCAACCACTAGGTTAGGGCGGTCCTTTCCCATATTGAAATAAATTTCCTTGTCCATCAAGCGGAACACGATGGTTTTATCTCCTACCAATGCCTGATCGTGAGATTCGGCATAGCCAATTGTTTTTTCATCATGCCTTTTTTTTATAAGTTCATTATACAATCCTCCTACATCCCACTGTTCATCAGGTATTTCTTTAATTACTTTTATCCAATAGTCGGGGGTGCCCATTGCCAGTCGGTAATCAAACCCCAAGCCGCCATCTATTATAGGAGAGGCTGTGCCTGGCATACCGCTCATTTCTTCTGCAAGGGTAATAGCATCTGGGCGTATTTCATGGATTAGTTTGTTAGCTAAGGTAAGATAAACAATTGCATCTTCGTCCTGGCTGCCATCGTAATACATTTGGTAATTGACAAAATCCCTCGATAATCCATGGTCAAGGTAAAGCATACTGGTTACACCATCAAAACGAAAGCCATCAAAATGATACTCCTCCAACCAGAATTTGCAATTTGAAAGCAAAAAATGCAGAACTTCATTTTTCTTATAATTAAAACAAAGAGAGTCCCAGGCAGGATGGTTGCGCTTTAAGCCACCGTGAAAGTACTGATAAAGGGTTCCATCGAACCGGTTCAATCCTTCAACTTCATTTTTAACGGCATGCGAGTGCACCAGGTCCATGATAACTGCAATACCATGCTCATGTGCAGCGTCAATTAGTTCCTTTAGTTCATCGGGGGTACCGAACCGCGAGGATACAGCAAAAAAGCTCGATACATGATAGCCGAACGATCCATAATATGGATGTTCCTGGACGGCCATTAGTTGAATAGTGTTGTAACCCGAATCGGTTATTCGTGGAAGAATATTACCGATAAATTCTCTGATAGAGCCAACCTTGAATTCTTCGGTAGCCATGCCAATATGCGCTTCGTAAATAAGCGGCGAACGGTCTGGAACCTTAAAATGGGGAATTTTCCATTGATAAGGTTTTTCAGGCAGCCATGCCTGCGCACTGAAAATCAGGGTCTGTTTGTCCTGGACAACCCTTGTTATCCAAGCAGGGATGCGTTCTCCTTGTCCGTTTTTCCATATTACAAATAGCTTGAAAAAATCTCCGTGATGGATAGCATCCATTGGTAGTTTCAATTCCCAAATACCATTTTCGAGTGATTTCAAAGACCACGAATCGGACTTTTTCCAATCGTTAAAGTCACCTATCAGGTAAATATTAGTAGCGTTCGGAGCCCATTCACGTATTACCCATCCTTCATTTGTCCTGTGCAATCCAAAATATAAATATCCTGAGGCAAAATCTGAAAGGCTTTGCTTACCATCGGTTAATTCAATTTCTTTTTGTTGAGCTTTGGTATAACGTTGGTAAATTGTTTTCTCAAAAGGCTCTAACCATTGGTCGTTCTTAACAAGATTAAGTTTCTTCATGAACCGGGCTTTCAACGTTTAGCAACTAATAAAATTACCCATTTTCTTTTAAAGAATTGTTTTATTTATAGATATTTTTAGATACTAATGATTCATCATAGTTAAAAGGATCATTATATCTTTAAAAAGTTATAATTGATAAAAAACTAATAACTATAACTTAATTTTTCGTTTTTTTGTAAAGGACAATAAAGCAAAAATAATTGAATTGATATCTATGAAAAAAGTTGCGCTAATTACAGGTGTGACGGGTCAGGATGGGGCGTATCTTGCCGAGTTCTTGCTTCGTAAAGACTACATTGTACACGGATTAAAACGCAGGAGTTCGCTATTTAACACCGATCGGATCGATCATCTTTACCAGGATCCGCATGAAGATCACAAAAACTTTATACTCCATTATGGCGATCTCACTGATTCGACTAATTTAATTCGCATCATCCAGGAAATTCAGCCTGACGAAATTTACAACCTCGCTGCACAAAGCCATGTTGGGGTTAGCTTCGAAACCCCTGAATATACTGCTAACGCCGATGGTATTGGAACGTTGCGTATTTTAGAAGCTGTACGGTTGCTCGGGTTAATTCAAAAAACTAGGGTTTACCAGGCATCCAGTAGTGAGTTGTATGGCTTGGTCCAGGAAATACCGCAAACGGAAAAAACACCTTTTTACCCGAGAAGCCCTTATGCCTGTGCTAAGTTATATGGATACTGGATAACTGTCAATTACCGTGAAGCGTATAATATGTTTGCCTGCAATGGCATCCTGTTCAACCACGAATCGCCTATCCGTGGCGAAACGTTCGTTACCCGCAAAATTACCCGTGCTGTGGCACGCATTACACTGGGAATGCAGGAAAAATTGTATCTCGGAAACTTGTCGGCTAAGCGTGACTGGGGTCATGCTAAGGATTACATCGAAGCTATGTACCTGATACTTCAACAGCCCAAACCTGAGGATTACGTGATTGCAACAGGTATAACCACTGAAGTGCGCGAATTTGTAAGGATGGCATTTGCCGAAGTGGGCATAGAAATTGAATTCCGTGGCAAGGATCAGGACGAAAAAGGTTTTGTCAAAAAATGCAATGATCCTGAATACAATCTTGAAATTGGGAAAAATGTTATAGCTGTTGATAAGCGATATTACCGTCCTACCGAAGTTGACCTGCTCATTGGCGATGCTACTAAAGCCAGGACAAAACTTGGCTGGAAGCCCAAGTACGATCTGCCTGCTTTAATTAAAGACATGGTAAGCAGCGACCTTAAACTAATGAAACAAGAGCGTTACCTCCGAGATGGCGGTTATAATACGATGAATTACTTTGAATAAAAACTAAAATAGTATGCAGTTGGCAATCAGCAATCGGCAGTCTCTGTCAGTGGACTGCTTACTGCATATTGCTTACTTTTTAGATTAGGTTGAGCTATTTAAAATAACACTTTATTTACCAATGAAAAGAGATTCAAAAATATACGTAGCTGGTCATACTGGTTTAGTAGGTAGCGCAATAGTAAAAAAATTAAAACAAGAAGGTTTTGATAATCTTTTATTTAGAGATATATCTGAACTTGATTTAAAAGATCAACAAGCCACTGCTGCTTTCTTTGCCTCCGAAAAACCTGAGTATGTAATCCTGGCGGCTGCCAAAGTGGGTGGAATTCTAGCAAACAATACTTACCGGGCCGAGTTTATCTACGATAATATTCAGATAGAGAATAATATCATTCATGCTTCATACATCAATGGTGTAAAAAAGCTTCTTTTTCTGGGAAGCTCGTGTATTTATCCAAAAAACGCACCTCAACCTTTGAAAGAGGAGTACCTATTAATTTCTCCCCTTGAATACACCAATGAACCTTATGCCATTGCTAAAATTGCAGGCATTAAGATATGCGAAAGCTACAATCTCCAGTATGGCACTAATTTTATTTCAGTAATGCCTACCAATCTATTTGGACACAATGACAATTTCGACCTTGAGAAATCGCATGTTCTCCCTGCGATGATTCGTAAGATGCACCTTGGCAAGGCATTGTCTAATAATGATTGGAAATCGATAAGGGACAATTTCGATAAAAAACCTGTTGAAGGAGTGGATGGAAAGGCTGATGAAAATATAATCCTTGAAAAACTTAATAAATATGGGATTCGGAAAACCTCCCAGGGCACCGAAGTGACACTTTGGGGTACCGGAAAACCTCGCCGTGAATTCCTGTTTTCCGAAGATTTGGCTGCAGCCTGCATATTTATTATGAATAATATTGATTTTCATGACCTTGTAAAAATGTCGGCAAATGAAAGCAATGAAATCCGAAACACACATATTAATATCGGCACAGGAACTGACCTTTCGATTAAAGAGTTATCAGAAATTATTAAGAATATTGTTGGTTTCAAAGGTAGCATAATATGGGACCCGACTAAACCTGATGGTACTGCCCAAAAATTGCTCGATGTTTCCAAACTGAAAAAGCTGGGTTGGGAGTATAAAGTAAAACTTGAAGAAGGAATTTCGATGGTTTATGAGAAGTATAAAATTGCATAATAAACATTGCATTTTAAACTCAATTTAATAAATTTGATAGAAATTTAAACATTAATCCTGGTCTTTGAGGAATCATTAGAGAAAATGGATTCGTTGAATTGCAGGAGAGTTCTTCTTTTTGGATGTATTTTGTGATAAAATTAAAATTCTGATTAGTTCAAGAATTTATTATTACGATGGATAAACTACTAATCAACAAAACCGCAAAAACCCCATACATAAGTCTGGAAAAAGGATTATTTCAATTCAGCGGAAGGTCTATCATTGAAGACTCCGAAAAAATTTTTAAACCTGTAATCAATTGGATAACAAAGTATCAACCTGCTAATGATTTTAAAACAACTGTTAATTTCAATTTCGATTATCTCAATACCTCTTCTTCAAAATATATTTTTGATATTCTAAAAGCGCTTGACGATTTATACACAAAAAGTTATGATCTCGTAATTAACTGGTTTTACGAAGAAGGCGACAATGACATGCTCGATTTAGGTATTCACATGAAATCTTTTATTAAAGCCCCTTTCAATTTTATAGAAAATGCATCAACAGTTGGTCAATTGGAAGACTTAATGAGCAAGTAATTTAGCATGATCGCAACCAATTTTATTATTTTTGCATTCAATTATAAAATATCCAAAAGTTGGAAGTACATTTTGATTATAACCGTTACAACGTTCAACGACCAGTGATTTCGACCGGTGTGTTCGATGGAGTCCACAAGGGGCATGTCGAAATTTTCGGAAGATTGAACGATGTTGCCCGAGATGTAAAGGGTGAGTCGGTTGTGGTTACCTTTTGGCCTCATCCGCGATTGGTTTTAAAACAGAGCATCTCCCTTAAATTGCTTAACACCCTCGACGAAAAGCTATATCTTCTCGAAAAATCGAAGGTGCAGCATGTGGTGATCGTTCCTTTTACTGAGGAATTTTCAAAGCTATCGTCCGAATATTTCATTACCAGCATTTTGGTTGAAAAGTTAAAGGTTTATCATCTGATTGTCGGGTATAATCATCATTTTGGAAAAGATCGCGAGGGTACTTTTGAGTTGATGCATAATGTTGCAAGTCGCTATAAATTTACTGTTGAAAAACTCGAAGCAAAAATAATAGAGAATGAAAACGTTAGTGCAACAATAATTCGTAATGTACTTACAAAAGGGGATATTGAGGCAGCCCGAAAATTTCTCGGTTACGATTATATGATCAGCGGAAAAATAATTGAAGGCAACAAAATTGGGAAAAGCCTTGGGTTTCCTACAGCCAATGTGCAAATCAATTTCGATTTTAAGTGTATCCCTGGAGAAGGGGTTTACGCCGTTGAAGTAGATTTATCAGGCATTCGCTATAATGGTATGCTGAACATTGGATACCGTCCTACGCTTAATACCCATGCTTCGCCATTATCTATTGAAGTACATATCCTTAATTTTTCAGGAGATATTTATGGAAAGGATATCACCCTGTATTTTAAACAACGGATACGTAACGAAATGAAATTCGATAATTTAGAGCAGCTAAAACAACAATTGGAAAAAGATAAAGTGAAAGTTGCTAAAATATTAGGTGCATAATCATGATTATTTTTATTTTTGCATTTCTAAATTTTAACTGAAAAACATGAAAAATCAGGATGTACTTATAGACAGCTTACCATACAAAGTAGCAGACATTAGTTTGGCCGATTTTGGCCGTAAGGAAATCGAAATTGCCGAAAAAGAAATGCCAGGTCTGATGGCTGTTCGTAAGCGTTATGCTGCGCAAAAACCACTTAAGGGCGCCCGAATTACAGGCTCGCTGCACATGACCATTCAAACTGCCGTTTTAATTGAAACATTGAAGGAACTTGGAGCAGATGTTCGCTGGGCAAGTTGTAACATATTTTCAACACAGGACCATGCCGCAGCAGCCATTGCAAAAGCCGGTATTCCTGTATTTGCATGGAAGGGCGAAACCCTCGAAGAATATTGGTGGTGTACCGAGCAAGCGTTGACTTTTCCCGAAGGTAAAGGCCCCATGTTAATTGTTGACGATGGGGGAGATGCTACCTTGCTTGTTCACCTTGGATACAAAGCCGAAAACGATGCTTCAGTTCTTGATAAAACTCCGGCCAATAAAGAAGAAGGCATTATCCTGAACCTATTGAAAAAAATACTGGCCGAAGATAACGGTAAATGGCACAGATATGTGAAAGACATTCGTGGTGTTTCCGAAGAAACTACTACCGGGGTACACCGGCTTTACCAAATGATGGAAAAAGGCGAACTGCTTTTCCCAGCCATAAATGTAAACGATTCTGTAACCAAATCGAAGTTTGACAACCTTTACGGTTGCCGCGAATCGCTGGCCGATGGTATTAAACGTGCTACCGATGTAATGATCGCTGGTAAAGTTATCGTTGTGCTTGGCTATGGCGATGTTGGCAAAGGTTGTGCACGCTCTATGCGTGCCTACGGGGCTCGTGTTTTGGTTACTGAAATCGACCCCATTTGTGCCCTGCAGGCTGCTATGGAAGGTTTTGAGGTTACTACTATGGAAGATGCCGTTAAGGAGGGCAATATTTATGTAACAACAACCGGAAACCTTGATGTGATTACTATCGGTCACATGAAACAGATGAAAGACCAGGCCATTGTTTGTAATATAGGCCATTTCGATAATGAAATACAGGTGGACAAGCTTGCTGGATTCCCTGGAATTAAACATGTTAACATCAAACCACAGGTAGATAAATATATTTTCCCCGACGGACATGCACTCTTTTTGCTAGCCGAAGGCCGTCTCGTTAACCTGGGTTGTGCAACCGGCCATCCTTCGTTTGTAATGAGCAACTCGTTCACCAACCAAACGCTGGCACAACTGGACTTGTGGCAAAACAATTACAAGGTTGATGTGTATCGTTTGTCTAAAAAGCTTGACGAGGAAGTAGCCCGTCTGCACCTTGAACAATTAGGCGTAAAACTCACTAAGTTAACAAAGGAACAAGCCGATTATATTGGTGTTTCGGCTAACGGGCCTTATAAACCGGAGCATTATAGGTATTGAAAAGCTAGAAAGTTTGAAAAGTCATAATGTTAACTTTATAAACTTTCAATTCGTTATATACAACCGACCTCCTTCCACGGAGGTTTGATACTGTTTCAATGGCAGGTTTGCCGGTCCTTTATTTGCCGATCCGTAAATAAGCTCGAACTGCGATTTGCAACATGGACAGGTGCCTAGAATACTTCCATTTTCTATAGTTACGGCACATGTATCATTGGGAAAATTTGTACATAGGCGTTCATAAGCATTAAATTCATTTTGACCACCCCTGTAAATGATAATACCCTTATATCCTACTTGTCCCGGGCATATCATTGCCGAATTAATGCCAAGTGATGATAATTCGGTAGCAATATTTAAAATAACGTCAACCTGTACATTAGGAACAACCTGGGGAGTATCTTTCTTACATGTGGCGCTGAATAGAAACGCCATGCCTATTATTAAAATTTTCTTTATCTTTGTTTTTTCGTAATACATTTTATAATTTTGATTTTATCGAGTCAAAGGTATGAAAATACCATATAGAACGATAGGTTTAGTTTTAGTTTTCGGTTTTTTAGTTTTTTCAATTGATACTTACGCTCAAACGAGCAGTATGAGGCGAATTGAAAGAAGGTCTCATAGGGCGGAAAGGAGAATAGAGAGTTCTAAATCACAAAAAGTACAAAAAGCTGAGAAAAAGGCTGCAAAACAAAAGGAAAAACAAAAAAAGGCTTATGAAAGGGCCCGGAAAAAAGAACTGAAGCATCGCTATGGGATACAAACTCCTGAAACCAAGGAACGAATGAATGAAACTCACAAACAGGCTGATCAGTATAATAATAGTAAAAAAAACCGCGAGCCCTTTTTCAAAAGATTATTTAAACGTAAAAGGCCCAAATCATGAAAAAAAAATTATTGTATATACAGCGAATTTAATAATCTGACCTAATAATTTATAATACTATGATTTTAAGCATTTTTAGTCTCCCAAAGGGATGCCTTTGGCATTGGTTCTTGCGTCTTAATATATTCGGTGGCTATTAACAGAAAATATTTTTAACTTTTCTTTTTCAAAAACCTTTTGTAATTTAGTGCAAATTCTAAATATTAATCTTTAATCATAGAAATGTTTATTTAATACAGTTATATGTTATATAACTTATCAGATACTTTGCATTATTAAAAACATTAAAATTGTATCGGAAAAAGGGTTCCGGGCAATCGGGATTCTTTTTTGTTTTATACATAGGTATTAAACTTTGGAGGTATTAATTATGGCTACTGTTTCGTATTTAACAGAAGAAGGTTTACTAAAATTAAAAAGCGATTTGGCACATTTGACCAAAGTGGAACGGCCTGGCATTGCACGTCAATTGGCCGAAGCACGTGATAAAGGCGATTTATCGGAGAATGCCGAATACGAAGCCGCTAAGGACGCACAAGCTATGCTTGAATTTCGTATAGCCAAATTAGAGGATACCCTTGCCAATTCCAGGATTATTGACGAATCGCGCATCGAGACTTCAAAAGTGCAGATTCTCAACCATGTTAAAATTAAAAATCTAAAAACTAACGCAGTAATGGAGTATTTTTTAGTTTCGGAGCAGGAAGCTAACCTTAAAGAAGGAAAAATTTCAGTGAATACTCCTATTGCTAGAGGCCTGATTGGTAAAAAACTTGGCGACGTGGTCGAAATCAATGTTCCATCGGGCAAAATGTCGTTTGAAATTATGGAAATATCGAAATAATTCACTATGGCTTCCATATTTACAAGAATTGTCAATGGGGAAATTCCCTCTTATAAGATTGCAGAGGATACGGATTATTACGCTTTTCTTGATATCAATCCGCTTGCTAAAGGCCATACACTTGTAGTCCCTAAAAAAGAGGTTGATTATATTTTTGATCTGGACGACCAAACCCTTGGCGGGATGATGATTTTTGCCAAAAAAGTAGCAAAGGCCATTGAAAAGGTAGTTCCCTGTAACCGTATTGGGATAGCAGTACTTGGACTGGAAGTACCACATGCACATATTCATTTGGTGCCTATTAATGGAGGTTTTGATATTGAATTTTCCAGGCCTAAGCTTAAGCTTAACCAGGAAGAGTTTATGGAAATTGCCGCTAAAATAGGAGAGCTTGTAGTACTGTAATCTTAGTACTAATTATCAAATACTAAGATTATTTAAGTTTATCCGGATTTTTACTGATAAAATCTTTCCAGCTTTTCACTGCTTTAATACTTGAAACAGCTTTATTTTGATAAAAGTGGCACAAGGCGGCAGCTAAACCGTCTGTAGCATCAAGGTTTTTGGGTAAATCAGCAATATTGAGAAGTCGTTGAAGAATTGATGCAACTTGCTCTTTAGATGCACTCCCCTGGCCTGTTATGGATAATTTAATCTTTCGGGGTGCATATTCGAAAATAGGTATGGAACGTGATAATGCAGCTGCAATTGCAGTCCCCTGGGCACGTCCGAGTTTTAGCATAGACTGAACATTTTTCCCATAAAATTGAGCCTCAATGGCCAGTTCGTCAGGGTTGTACTGCTCGATAAGCGAAACTGTCCGATCGAAAATCATTTTAAGTTTTGCAAAGTGATCTTCAATTTTGTGTAGATCTATTACACCCAATGCAACCATCTCGGGATTGTTTCCAACCGCATGTATAATTCCATACCCCATGATGTTAGTTCCCGGATCGATGCCAAGTATAATGCGTTCGTTTACCAATTAATCGATTTATTTGTCAGTAGAAATTTATGGTAAGTTTAGTTCAATGTAGTGAATTAACGAATGTATAATTTTGATATGGATTTCCTGTGTACGGTCTGAGTAATCTGACATAGGCGCACGTAGTTCCACATCGGCTATTGAAGCAAGTTGTCCGCCGTTTTTACCTGTTAAAGCTACTATCGGCATTCCTTTTTCTTTGGCTACTTGTGCAGCGTTAACTATATTTTTAGAATTACCGCTGGTACTGATGGCTAGCAAAACATCGCCTGGTTTACCTATTCCTTCAAGGTAGCGCGAAAACACTAAATCGAAGCCATAATCATTGGCAGTGCAGGTGATATGCGAAGCATCGCTAATGGCTATAGCAGGTAAAGATGGCCTGTTGAGCCGGAAACGACCCGAAAGTTCCTCGGCAAAGTGCATTGCATCGCACATTGATCCACCATTTCCGCACGAAAAAATAATATGCTTATTTTTAATAGCTTCGACCATAATTTGTCCGGCTTTTTCAAATGCTGCCCAATTAAGTTCGTTGCTGATAAATTCATCTAATATTTGCCGGGCATCGGTAAAATTCTTAATGATCTGTTGAATCATTTTTTGCAAGTTTTGCGAAAATTAATTCCCGTTTATTTGAAGTTCTATTTTTCGTTAATCAGGCTAATAGTCTGAACAGCTTCTTTTAAGCTTAAATCTTTTGATAATTCTTTAATCCAATTGCTGTTCCGTGCCATTTTAGCAGTATCACCTTTCATTGCCTGTTCGTCAATTACCAATGAATGAATTTTAAGCCCGTTCTCCTTTTTGCTTAATGCGTCTAAACGTTTGATCTCATCCTGAAGTTCTTTCTCCTGTTTTCTGAATTTATCAAGATTAAGCGGTTCTAAAGTTTCATCATGTTGCTTTTTCAAATTCAATGCCTCATCCCCGATAGTTTTTAAATCAGGATCAGCAGCAACTGTAACATTTTCTTTTTGCACAATCTGTTCGAACTTTGGCAAGCCTGTCCAGGTAGAGTAGGTTACAGGTTTAATCTGGGTCCAGGGCATGTGATATTCCTGATCGCGCTCACCAGTTTCAATTTCGCTGTATTGGTCAGGTAACACCACATCGGGAGTAACACCTTTAAGCTGGGTTGACCCACCATTGATCCTGTAAAATTTCTGAATAGTAACAAGCAATGAGCCCAGTGAACCCATGTTCTGATTAGCCCCGTTCCAATATCTATCCAAATCCATAATCGTCTGGACTGTTCCTTTTCCAAAAGTAGTAGTTCCCATTATGACAGCACGATGGTAATCCTGCATGGCCGCTGCGAGGATTTCGGATGCCGATGCGCTAAAACTGTTAACCAACACCACCAGTGGGCCTCTATATTGAATTGTAGTATCTGTATCTTCGAGAATTTTGGGTATTCCCATCTTGGTTTTTACCTGAACAACCGGACCTGAGCTAATAAACAAGCCAGCCATTTTTACAGCATCGGCCAGGGAACCTCCTCCATTGTTGCGTAAATCTAGGATAATACCATTTACATTCTCATGTTTGAGTTTTTCAAGTTCTTTAGCTACATCCTCGGCAGATGAACGACCTGTTTCGGTTTGTTCGAAATTGGCATAAAATTTTGGCAGATAAATATAGCCCACCTTAGCAGTTTGGTCATTAATTATAGACGACTTGGCATAAGTTTCTTCAAGAATCACCACATCACGGGTGATGGTAATATTTTTAATTGTCCCATCAATTTTCTTAACTGTAAGCGTTACCTTAGTACCTTTCTTACCCCTAATCATTTTAACTACATCATCCAGGCGCATATTGTAAACATCAACAGGTTCCTGTTTCTCTTGTTTTACTTTCAGGATTAAATCTTTTACTTTTAGCTCACCCTCTAACCATGATGCGCTTCCTGGTACAATATTTAGAATTTCTACATACCCATCGGCATTCTGTTGCAAAAGGGCGCCAATTCCTTCAAGTTGTCCGGACATAGAAATATCAAAGTTTTCCTTATCTTCAGGGGGAAGGTACTGCGTATGCGGGTCGTAAATGCCCGTTATAGCATTAAGGTAAAGAGAGAACCTGTCTATTTCCGATGTTTGTTTTAATCGCTTAAACCAATCGTTGTGTGTTTTTAATACTTTGCTTCGTGCGTCTGCTTCCATTTCAGCAAATGTCTTTTTCTTCACCGTATCTGCATCACTTTGCACTGGTTCATCCATTAATACTTTACTTCGTGGATCTGGATCTGCATTCATTTCATCAGGTATTTTTTTCTTAATGGTACCTGCTTTACTTTGTGCTTGTTCATCCATCATATTGGAAACCCTCACCAATACTTGATATTTCAAAGCCTTTTGCCATGCTTCCTTTAAGGCAGCATCATCTTGTGGAAAGTCCACTTTATCAGGATTGGTTTCAAATGTTTCGTTTTCATCGAACGTGAATGGTTTAGCAAGGATTTCAGTATAGTATTTTTGAACTTTATCGATGTTTTTCGTAAGCATTTCATTGGCCAATGTATAAAATTCAATGCTTCTGGATTTAATTTCATCGTCGATTTTAGTTTTGTAAACTTCAAGTTTTTTAAGGTCTTCTTTTGTGAAGAAGCGCTTACTATAATCGATATGTTTTAAATAAAGGCTATATACTTTGGCAGAAAACTCGTCGTTGATATCCAATGGGCTGAAATGCGCCATTTCAAGCGCTTGTGTCACGAGCTGGATCAATACTTGCTCTTTATTTTCGCGGATACAAAAGCTATAAGATAATAGAATTATTGTCAGCACAATTACAGTAAACAAGGTAGCATATTTCAAATGCGGTTTAATCAATTTTTTCATTTTTTCATTCTTAAAATTAAGGCTTTAAAAATTCAACCGTTTCATATACCAGTTGAATGTCTCAAAATAACAAAAAATATCAACGGATTGTTAAGCAAATAGCTAAAATAATAATACTAAAGTAAAGTTTATTTTTACAAAAGGTTAACTACCTGTTTTGATGGATGATGGTATTTCAACGTAAAAACTCGATCCTTTGTTGGGTTCAGACTCTACCCATATTGTACCACCCATTAAAGTTACCAAATTTTTAGTAATAAAAAGTCCCAAACCGGCACCTTCGAGCTTATTAAGTGGGTTATTAACAGCTTGTTCGTAACGATGAAATATTCTTATCTGGTCTTCCTTGTTGAGGCCTATCCCAGAATCTTTGACATAAAAACGGATTAAGGAATCAGATGATTTTTCATAACCAAATTCAATAAATCCTTCATCGGTAAACTTGAGTGCATTGGATAATAAATTGATAATAATTTGTTTTAATCTGGTAATATCCACATCGATAATTATTTTCCCATTATGGTTAAGCTTATTAAAATTTATGTTCAGATTACTTTTCTTTAAACGTCGCGCTTCCTCTTCAAAGCTCATGCCCAGTTCTTCAAAAAGAGGCTCTAAATTACAGGGTTCGTAATTAAGTTTGACTTGATTAGCTTCAATTTTCGAAATGTCGATAAGATCGTTAACAAGTTGAAGCAGGTAATGTCCCTTTTCCTGGATAATATTGAAGAAAAATTCCTGTTTTTCCCTTGGGTAGTCTTTATTTATCAATAAATCTGAAAAGCCCAGGATGGCATTCATTGGGGTACGAATTTCGTGGGACATGTTGGCCAGAAAGAGTGATTTCTGTTTACTGTTTTCCTCCGCTTGTTTACGTGCAATTTCGAGCTTTCCCTGTTCTTCTTTTAGTTGCTGTTGAATAACGGTCTGTTTATTAAGGCTTTTAAACAGTCCATCGAGAATTGTTGTGATGGCTATTGTAACGGTAATATTTATTAACATAAAATTAATAACAGTAAACAGCCATGATTCCCTATTATAGAATGCAAAATAAAAATTTTCAAGCGTTCCTAAATAGAGAAAGGCAGTAAATAAAAGCAGTGTGATGAAATTAATAATTAAAGCAAGGTTGCTCAATTTAAACCCTTCGAAAATTCCGGCAAATACAGGGAATGCAAATAACCATAAAAGTCCTGCCCCATAAGGCCCAACTAATAGTAAAATCGAAACGCCTAATAAATAGACCGTTATGATTGTAATTCTGCTTTTAAGTTCATGGCTTGTTTTTCGTGACAGATTAATATATGCCAATACCAGATATATCGAAACATCAATTATGGCTACTACATAAAGTTGATCTCTTATTGCAGCGTAAACACTAAAAACAGCTACAAAAAAGCCGATATATATAAATGAGGCGCCAATATAAAGCATAATCTTCTCACGCCAGTAACGAATAGTGTCATCTTCAGCAGATATTACGGGTGGAAGAGGTCTAAATAATAAGCACCCTATATGTTGCAGGATAATTTTCATTAGTTAAACGGTTTTCCTGTCTAATATTTAACGTGAAATGTTAAATATTATTGAATTTATAAGACAAATGAGAATGCCAATAATTGCACTATAATAATATATACCAATAAAATAATTCGGAGGCAAAAATACAAATCATTGAAAATAAAACAAAAAATATAATTTTTTTTATCAGTCAGTTGCAAAAATATGCCCGATAGGTAGATTTCAAAATGGCATTAACTTAACGTGAAGCTAATTTACTTTATTGTTTTATTACATACACGGAGCCTTCTTTAAATACTTTAAAATCAATGTTTATACAATTTTTAATCAAGACTTTATAAGTATATGTGCCGGTTTGAAAATTAGTAAATTTAAAATCCGATGAATAATAACACAAGCATTTGCATAAACAACCATTGGCTGATGTGTCAGCAACTTCAATTGTTATCTTGTTTTCGTTTGTTTTTACCGTGTTAATTAATTTTCCACAGCAACTATAATGTATTCCGTAATGTAAGTTTAAGGTGTCATTTACTATTGAAAATATAATAGTATCTTTTTGGTTTTCAGATATTTTTTTCACATTAGCATAACATCCACCAAGTACATTTTTTTGATATTTTATTGACATTTTGTTCTCTTTTTTATCTTTTTCGCAACCAAACGAAAGTGCTGTAATGGAAAGTATGATGATAAATATCTTTATTATAAGTACATAATTTGATCTAATAAAGTTCAAAAGTTCATTATTATCAGATATATGATTAGGGTTTACTACACTATATTCGTGAGATTGCTTAAGCTTCATTGTGCTTTTAGAAAGAAAAGCGCGGTCCATGATCTATATAATTTCTATTTTGCTTATAGATGCATTTCATTAAAGGTTGGTTGCGTCGAATATCGAAAAGATGTTTAAATTTCTAACGTCATTTGGGATGTATCTTTAGCATTGCCTTGATCTGTATTCAGATCGGGAGCATCATTGCTGATATCAGGCGCTTCAATGATCTCAGTGTCGGGTATCAATGGTTTTAATTCAGTAATTGAAGCTACTACAAAAGTTGTCAATCGTTTTCCTTTGGCCTTTGCGCCTTTTATAGCAATAAAATCTTCAACATTTACAATCTCTACCGGACGGGTTTTATGCGCACCACCGAACTTGATCTCGAACCTTGGATGCTGGTGGCTACTGATGCAAACCAATTTTGAACCGGTTTCTTCAGCCGTGAAATTGGTGAGATTTGATGTGGCTTCGAATACAAAACGTTTTAAGTAGTAGCTTTTATGCTTACCATCGTAATAAACAGCAGAAAAAACTTTGTTCGATCGGAATTTTTCCACCAGCAACACATCGTCCTCGAAGTGGGTAGTTAAATCATACGAGGTTAGCCGGTAAAATCCAGATTTGGTAATTTCCAAGATGCGGTCGCCATTGCCAAACTCGCCTAATAATTTACCTTTACACTCGGTGTTGAGGCGGCTTACGATTTCGTCGTACCATATTTTTTGTCCGCCAAGGGTTGAAGCGCCTTTTTCTTTCAATACAATTTTATGGATGGCATAACGGGTGAGAATATTTCCCTGAGCATCCCTACCTTTGATAGTAAGCTGCCCAAAATCGAGATCGATGATCAGGCTTTTCAGACGTGGTCTTGGGCGCAAAGTAATCCTAACAATTTCAGCCTCGCCATCGGGATTGGCGCTGAAATACAAGATTTGTGAATCAGGGGTTCCCTTGGTAAGGGTATATTCTTTATCCCTGGTAATACCAGTGATGGCACAGCGTTTCATCATGATAACCCCGTTTTTGCCATCGCGATATATCACATTGTATATGGTGCGGGCATCGTTTTTTCTGAACACATTTACGTATAATAAATCCTTGCCCATAAAGGCTTTGTCTTGTATCTTGGTAATTACATAAGTTCCATCTTTGCGGAAAACGATGATATCGTCTATATCGGAACACTCGCAGATATATTGATCTTTTTTCAGCCCATAACCTGCAAAACCGTCTTCCAGGTTTACATAAAGCTTTTCATTGGCAATTACCACCTGTGTTGCCTGTATATTGTCGAAGTTGCGGATTTCAGTTTTTCGCTCTTTTTTATTGCCATACTTCTTTTTGATGTTCTGAAAATAGGTAATGGTGTATTTTATAATTTGTTCTATGTTGTGCTTTACCTGGACCATCTCTTCCTCAATGCTTTTAATTAGCTCGTCAGCTTTTTTAATGTCGAACTTCGAAATTTTTCGGACAGGCTTTTCAGTGAGTTTCAGTATATCGTCACGGGTAATTTTGCGACGGAGCTGTTTTCTGTAAGGCTCAAAGCCTTTTTCTATAGCATTGATAATTAATTCCCAGGTTTCGGTGTCTTTTTCAAGCTCACGATATATCCTTTTTTCAAAAAATAATTTTTCAAGTGATGTATGATGCCATTCTTCTTCCAATTCTGCGAAACGGATTTCGAGTTCCTGGTTGAGGAGATCGCGGGTATTATAAGTTGAAATTTTGAGCATATCGGTGATGCCAATAAACCTTGGCTTATCCTCATCAATAACGCAGGCATTAGGTGAAATGGGGATTTCACAATCGGTAAAGGCGTAAAGGGCATCTATTGTTTTATCGGGATCGACACCAGGAGCCAGATGTATAGCAATTTCTACATTTTCAGCAGTGTTATCGTCAACCTTCCGAATTTTTATTTTGCCTTTTTCATTGGCTTTGAGAATACTTTCAATGAGGTTAGAAGTGGTCCTTCCATAAGGGATTTCATTTATTACCAAGGTTTTTCGGTCGAGCTTTGAAATTCGGGCACGAACTTTTACCGAGCCTCCGCGCAACCCATCGTTGTATCGCGATATATCAATGAGCCCTCCTGTAGGAAAATCGGGGTAGAGCTCAAACTGCTCATCTTTCAGGCAGGCAATGGAGGCATCGATAAGTTCAATAAAATTGTGGGGTAATATTTTTGAGGCTAAACCGACAGCAATACCTTCCACTCCTTGCGCAAGCAGCAATGGAAATTTTACCGGCAGCGTCACTGGTTCCTTATTTCTGCCGTCGTAACTGAGCATCCACTCAGTGGTTTTGGGATTGAATACCACTTCGAGAGCGAACTTTGAGAGTCGTGCCTCGATGTAACGAGGTGCAGCTGCATTGTCGCCGGTGAGAATATTACCCCAGTTACCCTGGGCATCGATGAGCAAGTCTTTTTGACCCAATTGCACCAATGCATCGCCAATAGAAGCATCGCCATGTGGGTGAAACTGCATGGTGTGTCCAATGATATTGGCTACCTTATTGTAGCGACCATCGTCCATGCGGCGCATTGAATGGAGAATACGACGCTGCACAGGTTTTAAACCATCATTTAAGTAAGGAACAGCACGTTCGAGGATTACATAAGAAGCATAGTCGAGAAACCAGTCTTTATACATGCCTGTTAATGGCATTACATTATGTAGTTCCTCTCCTAAAAAAAGGCTATCATCTTCAGGTTCAATATCTAATAGTTCGTCGCCGTTTATTTCCATAAGCTTTTACACTTCCTCTACCACATCTTCCTCAATACGCAGGTTATCAATAATAAAATCCTGACGTTCGGGAGTATTTTTACCCATATAAAATTCGAGTAGTTCGGCCACATTATCTGCCTTACGCAGTGTAACCGGTTCAAGTCTTTTGTTTGTACCGATGAAATGCTTGAATTCATCGGGCGAGATTTCTCCCAATCCTTTAAAACGGGTGATCTCAGGATTTGGGCCAAGTTCCATAACAGCAGCCTCGCGTTCATCACTGTTGTAACAATATATTGTTTTTTTCTTGTTACGGACGCGAAACAGCGGCGTTTGCAGAACATATAAATGTCCGTTTTTGATCAGGTCAGGGAAGAACTGCAGGATGAAGGTAATCATCAGCAAGCGGATATGCATACCGTCCACATCAGCATCTGTAGAAATAACCACTTGATTGTACTTAAGATTTTCAATACCATCCTCAATATCGAGCGCTGCCTGAAGCAAGTTGAATTCTTCGTTTTCGTAAACTATTTTTTTTGTAAGCCCATAGGTATTTAGAGGTTTCCCTTTAAGGCTGAATACGGCCTGGGTATTTACATCGCGCGATTTGGTGATAGAACCGCTGGCCGAATCGCCTTCAGTAATAAAAATGGTAGTTTCGTAGCGCCGTTCGTCATCGGAATTGAAATGAATACGGCAATCCCTGAGCTTACGATTGTGCAGGTTGACCTTTTTGGCGCGTTCGCGGGCAAGGCTTTTTATACTTGCCATAGCTTTGCGCTCTTTTTCCGATTCGATAATTTTACGAAACAATATCTCAGATACATCAGGATTTCGGTGCAAGAAGTTATCAAGTTCTTTTTTCAGAAAATCGGTGATAAAATTTTTTACCGAAGGCCCATCTGGCCCAATGTCTTTAGAGCCAAGTTTGGTTTTAGTCTGCGATTCAAACACAGGCTCTTGTATCTTTATACTTAATGCAGCAATAATCGATGTTCGCATATCGGAAGGATCGAACTCTTTTTTGTAAAATTCGCGGATCACTTTTACATAAGCTTCGCGGAATGTTTGAAGGTGTGTGCCTCCCTGGGTTGTATGCTGTCCGTTGACAAAGGCATAGTATTCTTCACTATATTGGTTACCATGGCACATAGCTACTTCGATATCTTCACCTTTGAGATGAATAACAGGATATAGACCCGGACTGCTCATGTTTTCGTTGAGCAAATCGAGCAAACCATTTTCCGAATAAAACCGGTTGCCGTTGAAATTGATGGTAAGTCCGCTATTGAGGAACACGTAGTTGCGGCACATACGCTCGAGGTATTCGAGTATAAAGTAGTAATTGCCAAATAAAGTTTCGTCGGCATTGAATATAACCTGTGTTCCGTTTGGCTTATCAGTAGCTTCCTCAGGATGGTCGTTTGTTAGGTTACCTTGCGAGAATTCAGCCGCTTTTATCCGGCCATCGCGATAACTCTGAATAAGAAAATGTGACGACAATGCATTTACGGCCTTAATACCTACGCCGTTTAAACCAACAGACTTTTTGAAAACTTTATCGTCATATTTAGCGCCAGTATTCATTTTCGAGGCTACATCTATTACCTTTCCGAGTGGGATACCCCGGCCATAGTCGCGGATTTTTACCTGGCTCTCATTCACCGTAATTTCGATAACTTTTCCAAACCCCATCATGTATTCATCAATGCAGTTATCGAGCACTTCCTTTACCAGGACATAGATGCCATCGTCAGGTGAGGAGCCATCGCCCAGTTTACCGATATACATACCCGGCCGTTTGCGGATATGCTCTTTCCAATCGAGTGTGCGTATGGTGTCTTCCGAATAATTTGCAGCAGTCATAGACTAATGAAGTTTGGACAAAGATATATAAAACAAGCACCCCCCTTCGACCGATTTTTCAACAGGGTGTTAATAAGGTGGTGAAAAGTCATGAAATCGAGCGTCCTGATGATTCGGGATGCTCAGCGCTCCGGCTTGATGTTCAGAGCGATGAGCTCGGCGTATTCTCCTGAAGGTAGTATAAAAAGATACATAGTCAACAGCTGTCTTTGTTTTAATACCTCGTCAGCTCTGCTGCGAGGTAGTATATCTTTAGCCCTGCCAGTTTAAAATTTATATTTCTGAAGGAACTCATTATATTCTTGTTCCCAGGTTTTCTTCCTGTGGTTTTCTTCCTGGTTCTTTATATATTCTCTTACGCTGTCAACCTGTGATTCACTTATGGATACTGCAAAATACTCGTCTGCCCATTCAAATTTTCCCTGTGATATCGAATGTTTGTTTATCCAAAAGGACGACTCTCCTTTGATTAATTGCATAACTTTTGTTAAAGCCTGATCAGCAGAAAGCGAGATTATACAATGTATATGTTCCCTATGTCCATTGATAAAATCAATGTAAATACCTTTACTTTTTGCATTCTCCCGGATATGGGCTATGATCTCAATTTTATTTTGTGATGTGATAAAAGGTAATTTGTTTTTAGTACCCCATACACAATGGAGCCAGTTTCGTACATATGACATGGCGTTTTATATTCAGGGCTAAAGCCCAAGTTTTTCTGTTTATAGTAACTCCGCCCTAAAGGACGGAGTTAGTCAAGGCTTAAAACTTCACCAACACCTGCGCTTTAATCTCCGATTTGCTGTTGCCCTGTATCTCGTACAACCCTGTACCAACCGTTTCCTGATTTGAGTATTGTGTAATTCCATATTTTAGCCATACATCAACCGACTTTGCGAGGGAATACTTAACCATCAGGTAGGCTCTTGAGCCTTTGCCCGAATATGCCGGCACATTAAAGGTATATAAAAGGTCGTTTTCATAAGCATAAATCCGCGAATCGTAATCGTCTGTATCGAAAAAGGCATATTGCAAATATACTTTAACCGGTAATTGCCCCGGAACAATTTCAATACCCTGCCCCAAATAATAGCCTTTTGCCAAACCTGAAATCTCATGATTATACCATGATAGTTCCATACGACTTCGTAACCTTATATATTTTGTAGCAGCATAGGTCAAATTAAACCTCACTCGCTGGGAAATAACATTACACAATTGATTCTTCGGGTCATTCTCACCTGAATAATTAGTTTCTTTAATCTTGTTACGATATTGAAGGTACATTTGCAAACTACTGTTTGGATTGACGCTTATTTGCGTGAGAAAATCCCGTCCTGACGATGGCATATCCGCACTGTACGTTAACCACGGAAACCTGAAAACATCAATATATGCTGATAAAGAAGTGTATTTAAATGGTTTGCATTCGAATCCGGCATATACGCCTGTTTCGTTGTTGATCCTGGTATTCTCACCAAAAGCATTTCCGTACATCGCCTGGTAATTGCGCTGGTAATAACGCCCAATTAGACTAAGGCTTAACCTGCCGCTGATATAACCTTGAATCCCATTAAGCGCTGCCATGCCTCCGTTTTGCGACAAAGCCTCTTCGCCAAAAACAATCAGGTTACCCATCCTGTAACGGTAATCAACACTAAGGTTATAATTCGACTTACCACGAAAATAATAATCATTATAAGGCTGCGGTTCCGGGTTGAGAAATGCTGAATATTGATAGTACAGCGCAGTAATACCTGTCCTGAAATTTGTTTTTTTATAGGTGATGTTGCTGCCCCATACCTCAGAGCGTATGGCATCTTCGTCATTAATGTCCAGGGGAGTTGCGTGTATCCCTGATGTTTGAAGAGAGGAAACTTCCATTACTTTACCGGTCATTATGTCGATATTGGTTATATTGGCATCCATGCGATTGCGGGAGTACCATAATGATACCTCAAATGGTTTAAAGTCGAGTGTAAATGCAGTTCCTCTGAAAAAGTTGTTCTCGTCAACCGATTGGTAATAGTTAATACCAGGATTATGCGCCATAGAATTCATCACTGACAGTGATTTGCCAAAACTGAAACCTGACCACACTGCAAGTCCCTGCCCAAAATTTACACGGTAATCTCCTACCACCAACGTCTTGATAAATTTAACCTTATTCACCTGGAGATAAAAAGAATAAAAATCGAAACCGTTTTTATTACTTCCGGAAAAAAATTCTTCCCCGGCATCTTTCTCAGCCGTGAATCCGGCATAAATTCTATTATCAAGGCGATAATTGTAACGGAAATAGTATGATGTTGGATTGCCTGTAAAATGATTTGATTCCGTAAAATCACCCGAGGAGGTATATCCTTGCTGCTTTTCCAGTACCCTCTCGCCTCGCAAGATTAGCCGGTGATGACCATTATTAAGCATACGTTTCGGCCTGATTGGAGGCTCTTTCTTATTTCGCTCAAAAGTTAAAAAAGGGGTTAAGAGCTTCGCTTCTGTTTCTGACAAGGCCGGAATATAGTTAAGTTCATACTTAGAAACCATAGCTCCATATCTATTAAGGTAATACCTGATACTTTGTACCTGAAATTCATTCAACCAGAATAATTTTTCCAGTTCTTCACCGGTGGCAGTATTGATTGAAATGGGATTGGCAGCCAGATCGTAAAGCATATTGGATAGTTCGTCGAAATTGGTGACCTCATCGGAGCGCGATGCTATTTCTGTGATTATTTCCTGGAATGAGGACATTGCATATTCAATCGAATCCTGGGATTTTAAGGACAAGGGGATAAGCCCCAAAAATAATATCGGGATAAGGTGCCTAAACATATTGTCAAAACTCGTAACCTAACGAAATATGTGGGGTAAAACCAAGTATATTATGCCTTGTAAAAGCGAGGTCGGCTATAATTCCTTTGCATTTATAGCCTAATCCGAACGAAAATTGATCGTAAACTGATGCATATCCTCCACGAAAGAAAAGTTTGTGGAGCATTTCAATTTCTATTCCTCCTTTATAAACAGGTTTTTGTTCGATATCTTTCTCTGTTTCGAAAAGCAGTAAGGCTTTCCCATCAAAACTATACCCTAATCCAAACCGCATCACTGTCGGAACTTTTTCTTCAGGCAATGATTCGCGTTTTACGCGAGTAGGGTTAAAAACATGAAACCCGACAAGAAGATTTTTTAAAGGTTTCGCAAGTAAGCCAATTTCGGCAGCAACCGTATTGTAATTGCCATAACCTTCGGCTATGTGGGTTTGCAGGTAATCTATCTGAACCCCGGCAGCAAAACGGTTTGAAAATTTTCTGCTATAGGCCAAGCCTGCTTTGGATTCATAATATTTTGAGTAACCAAAAAACCGGTAACTGGCTGCAATAGTACCAGGTTTAAAAGGAATTGCTAAAGTTGCGGCCTGCATTGAAAACTCTCGTATAAAAAATCTATTCTCAAAATGAAACCCTACCATAGCCGAATTTAAGAAGGCTAAACCAGCCTGATTGTTGAAAGTGCCCCAGCCATCAGCCAATGTTACCGAGGCGTTTGAAACACCCGATGATCTTGCCCCTGCAGGAAAATTATCATTGCCGGCGTATATTGGTAAGGAAATGCATAAGCATAAAACAAAACCTATTCCTGATGGGTATTTTAATGTTTGCATCGGCTTGCCTGAACTTTGCTGGTGGTTGAATGGTTAATAATTAATGATATAACGTGGCGAAATTTACAAATTCAAATTGAATTACAATATTTTCATGTATAAAATTTGTATAACTATTAAAATGAAAGCACATGGTAACAAGAAAAATTTATATAGTCGATTTTAATGGCACAGTTGTTTTCTTTATAGCTTGCCGCCAGATAATATTGTATAAACACACCAAAAGGTATCAATTTACCTTATACTCATATTTAACTTTTGTAAGTTCTTCATTAGCCTGAACGATCTTTTTCTCTAACGATGCCTTAAAAGCAATTACACGTTCCATGATTTCAGGTTCGCCTGTGCCAATAATCTGTGCTGCCAGAATTCCGGCATTACGTGCGCCATCCAAGGCAACAGTGGCTACTGGAATGCCCGGAGGCATTTGGAGGATAGACAAAATTGAATCCCAACCATCAATTGAAATAGAAGCTTTGATTGGAACCCCAATTACAGGTATAGGTGTAAGAGCTGCAATTATGCCAGGTAAATGAGCTGCACCTCCTGCCCCTGCAATAATCACTTTTATGCCCCGATGGTATGCATTGCGTGCAAAGTCCATGGCCTGACCGGGAGTACGGTGTGCCGATAACGCATTAATCTCAAATGGTATTTTAAACTCATTCAACACAGCCGCTGCTTCCTGCATAATGGGAAGATCGGACGTGCTTCCCATTATAATACTCACTTTTGCCTTCATTAAATTATAAATTAGCGTTTTACATTTTGGGAACTAAAGTTAAATTAATTTTATAATTTCGTAGCCATTTTAACATTATAAAATTCAGCAATGAGAAAGGTGAAAATTTTAGACAAAGAATTTAAAATTTCCATAACAGCAGCTACCATCAAACAAGCCATTGAAAACATGGCCTCGCAAATAAACAATGCATACGAAGAGGAAGAAGTACTTTTTATCAGTATCCTGAATGGTGCTTTCATGTTCTCATCTGATTTGATCAAACGAATTAAACTCAAGTGCCAGATTTCGTTTATAAAACTATCTTCCTATTCAGGTAATTCATCAACCGGCAAAGTAGAAGAACTCATTGGTTTAAGCGAAAACATAAAAGGCCGTCATGTAATTATTCTCGAGGATATTGTGGAAACCGGTAACACGCTTAATGTTTTAGCTGGTCAGCTTAAAGCAATGGAGCCCGCGTCGTTGAAAATTGCAACCCTTTTATTTAAGCCCCAGGCATATCAGAAAAATTTGAATTTAGATTATATTGGCATTGAAATACCCAGTGAGTTTATTATAGGCTATGGCCTTGATTATATAGGCTATGGCCGTAATTATGAAGATATTTATTCAGCAATTATTTAGTTTATATTAATTTTATTTCCATGTTAAATTTAGTTTTATTTGGCCCTCCGGGCTCAGGAAAAGGTACTCAGTCGGAAAAGCTTATCGAAAAGTACCAGTTGGTGCATTTATCCACAGGCGATATATTACGGGGTGAACTTGCAGCTAAGACTCCACTTGGGTTAGAAGCAAAAAAGAAAATGGATAAGGGTGAATTGGTGCCCGATGAAGTGGTTATTGGCATGATTAGTAATAAACTCGACCAAAATGCCAGCGCTAAAGGTTTTATTTTTGATGGGTTTCCTCGAACTACTGCCCAAGCCCAGGCACTTGATAAACTTCTGAAAGAGAAGGGAACTGCCATTACTTTGATGCTTGCCCTTGAAGTTGATAAACAGGAACTCATAAACCGCTTGCTTCATCGTGGTAAAGGTTCTGGCCGTGCCGATGATCAGGACCTATCAGTAATTGAAAATCGCATTGCAGTATATAATCGCGAAACTGCCGTGGTGATGAATTATTACCAAAATCAGGGCAAATTAAAGTCCATTCATGGCATGGGCAGTATTGAGGATATTTTCAAAAAACTTTGCGAAGCAATTGAAAACAAGTAAGAAGTAATAAGTACTAAGAAAAACAGATAATTATTTCTACTTCATATTTTATTACTTTCTACTCAGTACTTAGTACTTTTTTATGTCCGATACCAATTTTGTTGATTATATTAAAATCTGCTGCCGTTCTGGTAATGGCGGAGCCGGTTCGGTGCATTTCCGAAGGGAGAAGTTTGTACCCAAAGGTGGGCCCGATGGCGGTGACGGTGGACGTGGCGGACATGTAATAGTGCGTGGCAATGCGCAGATGTGGACTTTAATTCATCTAAAATATGCACGGCATGTATTTGCGGAGAACGGTGTAAACGGTTCAAGAGCAAACCGCACCGGGGCAGATGGTAAGGACGCTATTATTGAAGTACCTCTGGGAACAATAGCCAGGAACACAGATACACAAGAGGTTTTATTTGAAATTACCCAAGACGGTGAAGAAAAAATTCTTGCCAAAGGAGGCCGCGGGGGATTAGGTAATACTAATTTCAAGTCTGCTACCCAGCAAGCTCCGCGTTTTGCCCAACCCGGAGAACCCTGTGAAGAAGGATGGAAAATATTGGAACTTAAAATTCTAGCCGACGTGGGTCTGGTTGGATTCCCTAATGCCGGTAAATCTACTCTTCTTTCGGTAGTTTCTGCCGCAAAACCTAAGATAGCCAATTACCCGTTTACAACACTTGTACCTAATCTTGGTATCGTTCCATACCACAATTCCAGATCGTTCGTTATGGCCGATATTCCGGGAATCATCGAAGGGGCTCACGAGGGCAAAGGTCTTGGCCTTCGTTTCCTTCGCCATATTGAACGGAACTCATTGCTCCTTTTTATGATCCCTGTGGATTGCAAAGATATTCGTCAGGATTACGAAATTCTGATTAAAGAATTAGAACAGTATAATCCGGAGCTACTTGATAAAAAACGAGTGCTTGCCATCACCAAATGCGATATGCTTGATAGCGAATTACTGAAAGAGCTTGCAAACGATGTACCCGATATTCCGCATGTATTTATTTCGTCAGTCTCTGGCCTTGGTCTCGAAAAGCTAAAAGATCTTTTGTGGAAAGAATTAAATAGCTAATTATGAACCTGATTCGATCTCTTGATCAAGTTGATCAGAAAATATTTCTTTTCTTAAACAGTTTGCACTGTCCATTCATGGATAATATCATGTGGCAAATTAGTGGCCGATTTCTTTGGGTTCCTCTGTATTTAGCTATCATTTACTTTTTTATACGCGAACGCAAACGGAACGTATGGGTAACACTTATTGCAATTGCAGTTATGATTCTTTTGAGCGACCAGTTAGCTAACTTAGTAAAGGATACCGTTCAACGGTTTAGGCCATCTCATAACCCACTTATTACCGGGTTAGTGAATATCGTGAAAGATTATCGCGGCGGCGATTATGGTTTTGTATCAAATCATGCTGCTAATTCTTTTGCTGCAGCTGCTTTTGTTTCAATGTTTTTTGCCCGCAGGTGGATTACTATCGCTATGTTTAGCTGGGCAGCATTAGTTTCTTACAGCCGCATATACCTCGGTGTTCATTACCCATTCGATGTTCTGGGCGGCGCAATTCTTGGTTATTTAATAGGTGTTATGATGTTTTATTTGGAACAACTTATACAACAAAAATATTGTTCTGTCAAAAAGCAATAGACCGAATGTAGTATCAACAACTATTTAAAGTATGTATACATTGCTACTGCCAATTTCAGACTGCTACTTTAAACTTTTCCCAAAGGGATGCCTTTGGCAGAACCTTCAACTTTAAATTGGTTTATGCTCTGTATTACTCACGATATCAATGATCCGTACTTTAACATTGCTTCGGAAGAATACTTGCTAAAAAATTTCTCCGACGATATTTTCATGTTATATCGTAACGAGCCTTCCATTATTGTTGGTAAGCACCAGAATACCTTTGCCGAAATCAATTATTGGTATATCCAAGAAAAAAAAATTAAAGTAGTACGACGCCTTTCAGGTGGAGGAACAGTTTTCCATGACCCGGGAAATTTGAATTTTTGTTTCATCCATAATGGACAGGAAGGTAGTCTTGTTGATTTTCATAAATTCACTGACCCTATCCTTGAAGTTCTGCATAAAATGGGCGTACCTGCCGAACGAAGCGGGCGAAACGATCTTATTATAAACAGCCTTAAATTCTCAGGCAATGCCGAGCATATTTATAAAAGCCGAACCCTGCATCATGGAACACTTCTATTTTCCTCTCAATTAGATAAACTGCACGAAGCCTTAAAAGTAAATTCCCAAAAATACCAGGACAAATCAGTGAAATCAATCCCAAGTGAGGTGACTAATATTATTGACTATCTGCCGACAAACATTACTATTGAAAATTTCCAGAATAGGCTGATACAGCACATTCTGGAAAAATTTCCTGAAGCAAAGGAATATTCTTTTACACAAAATGACAAAGGGTCTATTTTTCAATTGGTTAACAATAAATACTCAACATGGGACTGGAATTTTGGTTATTCGCCGAAATGTACATTTATAAATAATGGCAACATTGATGGAAATATCATTGATATTAAACTGGAAATAGATAAAGGAGTCATTAAGGAGGCAGACATCCAAGTGAACTCAAAGACTCAAACTGAAGCCTCAAAAATTCTGAAAGGTACTATGTATAAGGATGATATTATCCGGGAAAAACTGCAACAACTTAAAATGATTAACACAAATTTATGGCTCCCTTTGTTCTTTTGAGAATCCGTTTTCTTATTGTTGCTTTGGTTTTTGCTGATTATGTTGGTCAATCACGTTGGTTCCTTTCTCAACAGGTTCATTTCCGTATGCAATACCTTCGACGTAATAACCTTGTGGGTCGCCAAATCCGCCATAATATTCATCCTTAGTAATAAGGACGATAGTGGCCCCTATAGCAGCAGCTTGTTTCTGTAGCTTAATATTACCACTCTGTTGAGCATCTTTTTTACTGCGTGCATTAGGTTTCGATTTTCCTGCGACAAAGCCTCTTTTGTAAAGCCCTATTACATCTTTTTCCTTCTTTGTAAGTAATATTGACTGCCATTGTTTATCACTAACGTCTTCAATCACAACCTTATTAAAAGGCTCTATCCTCCCATTTCTATAAATTATTTTTTCAATGTCTTTCTGTTCAATAGTAACCAGGGAATCAGGTTTAGACTGTAATGCATATAAAACTGTAAGAGCCCCAACTTGTTTAACATAGGCAGGAATCTTCCTATTCCCTAAAAGAACAACTGTATCCACAGGAACTTTTTTGTTTTGCCCAACTGTATTAACAGGTTTTTTTGGGGTTTGCCCAAAAGTTGCCCCTGCAAAAAACACTAAAAAAATAACCAATATCATTCTCATAATAAAATATTTATATTCTACAGCCCATTATTTATTAATTCTCAAAATAAGGCCAAATTTATAACTTTCTGGGCTACCTTCAAAGTTAATTTATCAAATAGAATGCCAATATTTTGTCAATCGTTGCCATACGTGAAGAAATGAAATCCTAAAGCAAGCGGTATTAAATGCATGGCGAAATATTGATCGAACAATCCATTAAACGAAACAATTAATTTATAGATGGATAAAATGCATATGAAAAGTCCAGAAATAATAGTAAAACCTGGCTTAGAAAGTAATCCGCCGAGGATATTTAAAAACCCAAAGCAAAGTGCAGTCACAGCGATTAAAAACGATAGATTACTAAAATTCAATGTTGTGACTATGTTTAGGTATAGTACACACAGAATGGCTACAAGGGCTATCCGAGAAAGCCAATTAGCGATGATTTGTCCCGAATGAAATGGTTTCATAAACTAGAATTTTTATAGTTTGCAAAATATGGTAATTTTACATCATTTTACAAAACATTAAGAAGAAAGTTGAGAGATGTATTATTATGTTATAACGCTTTATGCCTGGTTAGAAGCCCTATTAAGTTTTATTATTTTTTTCCCCATTGTAATCTTTATCTGGATTACAACCTTACCATTTGACCATAACCTAAGGATATTACACGTCTTCACATCGATATGGGGATCATTATTTACCTGGGTAAATCCATTATGGAGGGTCAGTATCTATGGTCGCGAAAAAATTCTGCCAAAACAGACATATATTATGGTAAGTAATCATCAGTCCATAATCGATATCTGGGTTGTGTTTCGTCTGTTTGCCCATTTTAAATGGATTGCAAAAGATTCGTTATTTAAAATTCCTATCGTAGGATGGACAATGGCTTTAAACCGGTATATTTCTGTGAAACGTGGAAATAAACGCAGCCATCTGAAAATGATAAAAGCGTGTGAAAAGAATCTGGAAAATGGTAACTCGTTAATGATTTTCCCTGAAGGTACACGTTCGGAAGATGGTAAAATTCAGCATTTTAAAGATGGTGCATTTTTGCTTGCCCAATCGGCTCAAGTGCCTGTTCTCCCTATTATAATTGAAGGCACTGCTAACGCATTACCAAAAAAAGGTTTCGTAATGAAAACCAAACAGTCCATCACAATAACAGTGCTTGACCCGATTCCATACTCTACATTTGCCAACCTTACTGCCAGAGAATTAGCAGAAAAAGTACGCAGTTTAATGATTAAAAATTTGAATCATCAAATTAATTTGTCAAAATAAAATGGATGAGCTTATTACATTAAAAAAATTCAACACCCTTGAAGAAGCTTCCAGTGTTATTGAATTACTGGAAAAGAATAATATTGGTTATAACCTGGATAAGCAAAATACTTCGTCGGATATTGTTTTTGCAGGTAATACGTTAGGGTCTGAGTTGCACCTGTGCATAAAACCGGAAGATTATGAATCAGCCCAGGAACTTCTTAAAGGATTAACAGAAATTAATATCGAGGACCTGGATAAGGATTATTATTTATTTACCTTTTCTGAAACAGAACTATCTGAAATACTCCAAAAGCCTGATGAATGGAGCTATAATGATTACCTATGGGCACAGGAAATATTAAAACAACGCGGAAAAGAAGTAGATATATCCACTATAGAAAATTGGAAGAAAAAGCGTCTTGAGTTGTTGGCTACACCCGATAAGATTTCGAATAAATACTTGGTTACTGCATACCTTTTTTGTCTGCTTGGCGGTTTCATTGGTTTTTTTATGGGAACACACATAATTAACTATAACAAAACCCTACCCAATGGACAAAAAGTGTTCGCCTATGATGAAGAATCCCGTAATAAAGGTCTTAACATAAAACGGATCGGTGGAATTAGTTTCCTTTTGTGGATTGTTCTGATCCTAATTGTGCTTATATATTGATCAATAAATTTCACACTATTAGGATATTAAGAACTGCTATAAAAGCTTATTTCACTTTTATCCCTAGATTTAATAAGGTTGAACTATAAACCAATTTTCTCTGATCGAGGTATTCAGTATTGATTTCAAAACTTTGCTTGCCATTTGAATTGATTAAATTTAATCCTGCCCCTTCGTTAATCATACCAGGCGAGTCAGTTATTAAAAGTGTATACCAATTTTCAATACGGCTTTGAGCTTCTTTTATAAAACCCGTTTTATCATGAGAAATAAAAAGTATATGGCATTTCTCAATTTCACTCACTTTATTATATTTTTTAACAACTATATCCTGCATAGAAACTTTACGTGTCGATGTGTTGGCTACTAACTGATCGAATAAGGGGGTTTCTCCAAGCACTGCAATAATAAAAGATCCCTTTCTGCCGTCTGTGGGTTTCATTGAATCCACAAAAGGGAAAGTGAAATTGTACTATTTGCCGCCTTATAGCCCGGAATTGAACCCTGATGAACAGGTATGGAACCATACAAAGTCAAGAATAACAAAGAAAACAATGATTGGTAAAGATGGTTTGATAGAACTTGTAGGAAGTACCCTGTATGCTATTCAAAAGAATGTAGGCCTTGTAAAATCATTCTTTCACCATCCTGATGTCACCTATGTAATGTGAAAAACAGTATCATACCGGGCAGTAATTATATCCTTTCCAACATTAAAAAGGTAGTCCTGATTGATAGTGCTATTTACAGCGGAGGAAATGATTGCTGTGCGTATATGCGTTCCATTCCCAACACCTTAATAATAGGCACCAAAAGTGGGGGCGGGGGTGGTACCCCATTATCGTCAATGTTGCCCAACAACTGGGTATTAACTTTCCCCAGGGGAAAATTCTACAATTCGGCTTACCAGTCCCTGGAGGAAGGTGTAACCCCGGACAACCCTGCTTATGTCCCTAAAAAATATTGGGACACATTAACCAGGGTTGCGGTGCCAGACCCGGTAATTAAAAAAGCGCTCCAGTATTTAAACTCACATAGATAGCCCACAACCTAATTCTAAGATGAGTAAAGTACATCAATTTTTGCTTATCACATTTTTGTTGATTAGCTTTGAAAATAATAACAAACGGGCTGCCCAAAAATTTTGAAATGCATTTCGGATTGAACCATATTATACAACATTTATGAAAAATTCGATATTAAAAATTGTGGTTATTACATTTTCTGTTTGGACAGCAGCTTGTCACAAAAAAAATGCAAGTTTTATAGTTCAAAAAGATTTTAAAGGGGTACTGGCCGTTAAAGAATGGAACGCCATAGGCCCTTTTGAATTCGATACGCTCAAACAACAACCCCAGAACACTTTTCAAAACAGAGATTTAGCATTATTTGGTGTTGACGAGGAAAATTTTGAGGCAACGGATTCTGTTAAATTCAGCAATTCAAAGTTCAAACCCTTTGTCATTCATTGCCCTAATTCTTCCGTTAAATTATTTGAACATATAGACAAAAAATTTCTAAGAAACAAAAGTAACTTCTATTTATACACGACAGTTTACAGCGAATGTGAAAAAGAAGTCGTTTTTATGTTTGATGGCAGCCGTAATTATAAAGTATGGGTAAATAAAAAGCAGGTATTGGAAGTCCTGAATAAAGAGAACACGATAAAAAATTGCGACCGTTTTTTATGGATCAAACTGCGGAAAGGAAATAATACAGTATTTGTTAAGGCAAACAGGGGCACTAATCAATATTCGTGGGGCATTTTAATGGTTGTCGCACCGGAAAATATGGCACAAAAAATATTTAAAGAGAACTACCTTACCGATTTTGTCAACGATCCATTTGTCTCAGATTCATTAAGTATTTACTTGGGGCCGTATACTGATGCAAGGTTAAAGGTTACTGATTTTGACAACAAGGTAAACCTTGACAAAAAATGTTTTAACAAGTATCAAAGAAGTTTTTTTGTCAAGTGCAGTGAATTGCATGACGGACTTTACCTGGCCAAATTATTTTTGGGGCAAGATTCAATTGAAGAACTTATCTACAAAGGCAAGATGTTCGAATACATAAAGAATTTGAAATATGAAGCCCAAAAATTAAGATGTGAAAAAGATGCCTTCGAGGATATTAAAGTGGCTATTGACAGGTTGGACTTTTTACTAGAAAAAATGAATGAACGCTCCGAATCTGAAATCAGGTACTATCACAGAAATTTATTGTATTATGCCAGAAATTTAGATGCATTGATAAATTATGTCAAAAAAAATAAAAATGACAAGCTTTTTCCCGGAACTATATTGAAAACATATTATTCCAAAGAAGACTCGAAAGTTTACCAATTCATGTTCCATGCTAATAAAAACCTTGTAAATGAAAAGCCAATGCCCTTGATTTTATTTGTGCCGTATGCCCTTGTTGATGAATCAATGTCAAGGAGTTGGTACATTGGAAATTTAGACCAAATTGCATTGGATAAGAGGAATGCCGATAATTATGGTTTTGCAGTGGCCTGGCCGTTTATGAAAGGGAAAACGTACCAAACATCGAAAGATGCAATAGACGATACAAAAAATGTACTTAGGGTACTTAAAAAGGATTACAATCTGGATACAGCCCAAATTTATTTAAACGGGGAGTGTGTAGGTGGGCAAAGGGCGTTATTACTGGCAGAAAAATGCCCGGACTGGTTTGCCGGAATTTCAGTGAGGGCGCCTATCACTATGCAAGGAACAAACGAGGACCGCCCCATAGATTTTGTTCAAAACCTCTATAATGTCCCTGTTTGTATCCAACATGGCATGGATGATGACCGGGTTCCCATCCGGGATACAAGAAATTTTGCTGCTGAAGCCCAAAAAAATGGCCAAAAAATAAAAGTAATGGAGACTGAAACAGGGCATTTGTCATTTACAGATGACGAAAGAAGATTTAATTTTGTTTATTTTGATAGTTTAAAAAGATTTCGGAAGCAAACTAAGTTTAATGTTGTAAAATATACTACTTATAATCAGAAGCCTGTTTCAATATATTGGATTCAACTAAGCAAAATAAAACCTGGGGAAAAGGCAGAAATTGTTGCAAACTACGATTCATTAAAAAATGAGTTTGATATAAAAAGTAAAAATATAATGAAGTACAATATATTGTTAAACAGGTATAATTGTTTGAAAAATAAAGAAATAACCGTACGCTCAAACGACTCCCTTATATTTAAGGGTTTACTAAAAGACAATCAAATTAGTGTTTCAATTAAATGAGATTTAAAACAAATAATGCGATTTTTTAACCCGTTAAAAGCCGTAATGAAATAATTCCATGTATTCATTACGTTTATTATATCGAACTCCCTGTAATTAACAAACGAATTCAATAATTGTACCATTTTATAAAAATCGAAGTTCCAATTTCCCAATAATTTCTTATCTTAGCTTAAACAGATCATAAAGTGTAATATAACTACTAAAGTCGTTTACCTATGAGTTTTAACCGCAGGAAATTCTTCAAATTATCGGGGGCAGGAGTAGCGGGTGCTGTACTCACAAATGTAGCACATGGGAAAATTGTTAAGCCATCGTCTTTATTGAGCCCTTCAAAAATTATTTACCGAAAACTTGGCAATACGGGTATAGAATTGCCTATTGTAAGTTTACCTGTCGAAAGAATAGATAATGCGAAATTTATTGATCTTGCCATTGAAGCAGGCGTTAAATATTTCGACACGGCTTATACTTATGCCAATGGGAAGAGTGAGCCATTCTTGGGCAATGCGCTTAAGCCCTATAAGCGGGAATCATTGATTATCTCTACAAAAATCAATACCAAAGACAAAGAAAATCCTGAAAAAGAACTTTTGGAAAAGTTCGAAACAAGCCTGAAACGCTTACAAACCGACTATGTGGATATTCTTTTTTTACATGCTGTGAATAATCGTGATGAAACATTAAATGAAAGGCACATTAAAGTTTTTCAGGATTTAAAAAAACAAGGGAAAGCAAGGTTTATAGGTGTCTCTACACACACCAATATGGCCGAGGTTATAACTGCCGCTACAGAAAGTAAGGTATGGGAGGTAATTTTGACCACCTATAACTTCCGGACTATGGAAAATCCCCAGAATGTAACCAATGCAATTGATAAGGCTGCAAAAGCAGGAATTGGGATTATTGCCATGAAAACTATGGCAGGAGTGTATTTAGATAAGGAAAAGACCAGGAAGATAAATACTACAGCAGCTCTAAAATGGGCATTGAACAATCCGAACATTACAACTGCTATTCCGGGTATTACCAGCTTTGAACAATTAAATGACGATCTCAAATTATTGTCCGATATCACCCTTACCGAACAGGAAAAACAAGACCTTGCGAAAGACGGCAATACGGCCGGCTTATTTTGTCTGGGTTGTGATCAGTGCCGTCGGCAATGCCCGAACAATGTGCCTATTCCTGACATGATGAGGGCATATATGTACGCTTACGGATATAACAGTACCCTTCAGGCTAACCAGGTATTACAGGAACTTGCCCCGGAACAAATATCCTGCGACAAATGCGCGGAATGTATCGTAGAATGTACCCAAAAATTTAATATCCGTGAAAAAATCTTGGACATTTCGAGGCTACGGGCTGTTCCTGAAGAATTCCTGGTATAGTAACCTGAATTAATTAACGGAATTATAAACTAAAAAGATTCATTGTGAAATACAACTTTCTTTTTTTTATTGCAGTGGTGGCAATGATTACCTCTTGTAAACCCACGTCCAATTCTGAAATACAACAGCCCGACGCACTTGCATTGCATATCGACTCTACAGTTAAAGCCGGAGACGATTTTTTTAACTTTGCCAATGGGAAATGGTTTAAGGGAAACCCCATACCTGCCAGTGAAACAAGCAACGGATTATGGCAGCTAATTCATGATACGATTAAGGAACAAATCCGGAATATTTGTGAATCGGCAGTCAGGGCTATAAATACCAAAAAAGGCAGTAACCAACAAAAAATTGGCGATTTCTTTTATTCCGGGATGGATAGTGTAACACTCAACAGCAAGGGGATTAACGATCTCAAATCCGACCTTGATAAGATTGATGCTATAAATAATATTGACGGAATAATAAAAATGGTGTCGTACATCCATCTTGTATCGGGTTCACCGTTGTTTTCGTTTTGGGTTGCGCAGGACGATAGAAATAGCAGTAAACATGCTATATTTTTGTGGCAGGGCGGATTAAGCCTTCCCGATCGCGATTATTATTTTGCAACCGATGCTTGGACTATTCATGTTCGTGAAAAATTTGTTGACCATCTTCACAATACTTTTGCATTACTTGGGTACGATAAAGCAAAAGCTAAACAAGCTGCCGACCGTCTTATGAAGCTCGAAACAGCCTTAGCTAAAGTATCGCGTAAAATAGAAGATTTACGCGATCCTATTAAAAATTATAATAAGGTTTCTTTTACTCAATTAACCCAAAACCTGCCAAATATAAGCTGGAAACTTTTTACGGAAAATGTAGGTCTGAAAAATGTAGATACTGTTATTATAGGTCAGCCCGAATTTTTAAAAGCATTGAATGGGTATTTGAAATCATTTCCTTTATCTGATTGGAAAAATTACCTTAAATATCATTTGATCAGAAGACTGGAAAAATACATGGATGATAAAACGTTCATGGAGTCGTTTAACTTTTATTCTAATGTTCTTCTTGGTGTAAAAGAACCAAAACCGCGTTGGAAAAGAGTGGTTGAACAAACCGATGGTTCATTGGGCGAATTAATTGGCCAGGTTTATGTCGCTGAATATCTTTCAAAAGGCACTAAGGGAAAGCTTTTAGAAATAGGAAATGCTATTCGGGTTGTTTATGCGGAGCGTATTAAAAATCTCGACTGGATGAGTGGACCTACCAAAGAAAAAGCATTAAAAAAGCTTAATGCAGTCATCATGAAAGTGGGTTACCCTGACAAATGGAAAGATTTGAGCACTTTGCAAATCGATCGTTCATCCTACCTTCGTAATATTATGAATGCCAACAGGTGGGAAATAGAATATATGATTTCAAAATTTGGCAAGCCTGTCGATCGCACTGAATGGAATATGCAACCGCAAACCTACAATGCTTATTATAGTTCTTCCAATAACGAAATTGTGGTTCCAGGTTGTAATATTCTGGTTCCTGGTTACGAACGAAAATTAGCCGACGATGCTATTCTTTATTCTGTCATTGGAGGATCAACATTCGGGCATGAGTTGACCCATGGTTTCGACGACCAGGGCTGCAAGTACGACGAATTTGGCAATCTCAGCAACTGGTGGACAGCGGATGATAGTATTAAGTTCTACACTAGAACAAAAATGATTGTTAAACAATTCAATAAATATATGGCGGTAGACAGCCTTCATATAAACGGGGAGTTGACCCAGGGAGAAAATATTGCCGATTTAGGCGGTATAATAATGGGTTACCAGGCATTTCAAAAAACAAACCAGTTTAAAAACAATGAAATGATTGCCGGATTGAATCCTTCACAACGATTTTTCCTTGGATATGCCATGGGATGGATGGAAAATCAACGGCCCGAATCAGTATCAAACCAGGTCCGCAGTGATCCTCATTCACCGGTTAAATTCAGGGTAAATGGCCCGCTTTCCGATTTACCGGAGTTTTACGGAACATTCAGAGTGAAACAAGGAGATGCTATGTGGCTGCCTGATAGTCTCAGGGTAAAAATTTGGTAGGAGCCTACAGCGCAATTGCAAATAAAATTTTAATATAAAAATAAATTTTGTCAGGAATTATCATCCATCGGTCAAATAGTGTCTGATGTTAGTGTAATGTTTCAAACTTTAATGTAAGGTTTAGAGTATTTAATATTAAAACAAACGATTTAAGACCCTAAACTTTAAAATTTAGCTTATCACTTATGAAAAAACAACTTATCCTCCTTACTATGTCAGCAGGCATTGCAAATGTTACTGTGTTTGCATCGAAAGGACAAATTACTGAAAAGGAACAAGAAGATGTCTATTGGAAAGGCCTGAAGTATTACCAGGAAGAGGATTACGCAAAAGCAGTACTAATGTTTCAATACCTGCTTAATCAGGATTCGGGAAATGCAGATATTAATTACTATACAGGAATTTGTTTTCTAAACCTCAACAAGCCGAAACTTGCCAGATGGCATTTTTCTAAAGCAATGGCCGATAATTTTTGTCGTATGAAAATTTTGCTTCTTCCCAGGGTTAAGGGAGACGCTAACTTATGCATTGATTTTTAAACTTACATTGGCTGTATGAAAGGGAAAGACCTCAGAATTGTTTTTTGCGCGTCTTTCCCTAATTTTTAAGGATATGCTGTGCACTTTGGTAGCCATTGGAATCATAAGAGGTTGCGTGGAACTATTTTCCAGGCAGAAAAATTTCCGAACAATCCACAGGGAAATACGGTTTTTGAAGTAGGTGTTCAGGTATCTTCAGCAATTCAGGGAAATGATGAGGTTAAGTATAAAGAGTTTCCTGCCATGAAAGTGGTTTCTACATTGTATGTGGGTTCTTACGAAAAGGTAGCGCCTGCCTACGAAACCATTATTTATTTTCCGATCAAGTAATTTAAGCCTTTAATCAGTTATTTGATTTAACTTAAAGGCACAAAGGCGCTAAGAAAACATTACAATAAGGACTTTGCGCCTTAGTGTCTTTGTGGTGAAAATATTAAGTTTTTTTGGGAGTAACAGAAGAATTATAATATAGCCATAAAACTAAGGCTTTTTAGTCCCAAGTGGCTTTTTATAATTCAAATTCCATTCTTCCAGCGATAAATGACTATCCTTGCCGTTGCCATTCTCTATGTGATTGAGAATATCATAGATTTTTTCCAATGAATAGTGCAAGTCTTCCCTCATATTCTTGGTGTATGGGTTAAATCTTTGCAGGTCTATGAATAATTGCCAGGTATCATTGCATGTTTGCTCAATAATTTCCAGTAATTTGCTATATCCCATCGTGTTAATCCTGGTCGATTTCAGGTTCAAATCAGCTAATACCCTTCCCACATAGTGTGTAATACCTTGTGAATAGGCAACCATTTTATCATGTTCTTCCGGGCTCATGATCTCTACACGCATAAGTTTCGAGAAATAATCTGTCCAAAATTTGAAGACATCTTCATTAGCCTTGATATTACTCATCACCATAGGAAGTTTTGATTCGGAATTGTTATATGAATCAGGTCCAAACATGGGGTGCGTAGCAATAATCTGGCTGTTAGCCGGGATGTACTTTTTCATCCATTGGGCTGGGTACACTTTAACCGAACATGTGTCCAGATATACCGTGTTCGCCTTGAAATAATCTTTTGAATCTATTAATACCTGTTCAAAAGATGATATGGCTACACAAAAAAACATAGCATCGCATTCAAACAAATCATCTATGGTTGCAATTTGTACATCAGGACTTACTTCTTCCTTCTTAAGCCCCCTTCTTGAATATACTTTCACCTCGAAATTTTCAGATAATATATCTGCCCAAAGTTTACCAAACCGGCCATATCCATACACAGAAACCACTTTTGTCATAGAAATACTTTTTAAGAAGTTGTCTAAAAAGTTGGTAAATAGAGCGTAGTCAGGAGACTACGCTCAGCGCTTCGGATTGACATTCAATGTATTGCGCTCGGCGTAGTCTCCTGACTACATCGAATAAACGGACTTTTAGAAGACAGCCTCATCATTCTGCAAAGAAAATGATAAGAAATGTATTATTTAAAAGAAAAGTAGGAAATTTAATTAATTTATATTGCAAGTTGCAAGTTGCAAGTTACAAGTTACAAGTTGCAGGTGCAGGTGCAACCCCCTAAGAGGGTGTTCAAAAAGTTATTTAATTGTTTTTTTTGTCATGTTGAGCGATAGCGAAATATCTGTATTACAGAAATATAGATTCTTCACTTCGTTCAGAATGACAGTTGAAAACGACTTTCGAGACAACTTCCTTCCGATCTTCTTATTAAGTTATGGTTAAAGGGTTATATCAGGCTTGACATGACATTAGTAACTTGAATTTAATATATTATTTTAAGCCAAGCTTCTTATTTTCCTTTAACAGCGCCACAGTTTCCATTAATCGTTTTTGTATAGTTGGTTCTGTTTTTGCATTTGTGATCCAAAGAATATAATGCCTTTTATGAGAAGGCGCTAATTTATTGAAGTTTGCTAATGCAGGTTCATGCTGACTCAAAAATTTAATTATAAAATCAGGTACAATCAATCCTTTATCGGTTTTCTGTTTTGTATCTTTTTTATCGAAAGTAATATCCTTCAATATGGCCGAATCAATTTTACAGAGACCCGCTTCCTCCATTTTACCTTCTTCAATCAACTTTTTAACTCTTTTTATATTTAAATCGGACCAGTTTTTAACGTTTGTTCTTGGCGTGTATTTGCGGGCGTATTTATGCTCATCTATACTTTTGATAATGCTATCTATCCACCCGAAACACAGGGCTTCTTCAACCGAGGCTTCATAGGAAATATTTTGTTTACCGGTTTTGTTTTTATAAAAAATTAACCATACTTCTTTATGAGTCGTATGATTTTCCTGAAGCCATTGACGCCAATCTTCCCGGTTAGCAAAATGTAAGAAGAGTCGCTGACTGCTCATTTTCCTTGTCGAACTATAATTTAGCTTTAATCTTTTTGGATTCTTCTTCGTACCCGGGTTTGTCAAGCAAGGCAAACATATTTTTCTTATAAGCTTCAACACCAGGCTGGTCAAATGGGTTTACTCCCAATGTATATCCGCTGATACCGCAGGCTTTTTCAAAGAAGTACATTAATTCGCCCAGATAATACTCATTTATGCAGGGTATTTCGATGCGAATGTTAGGCACTCCTCCATCAACATGTGCCAACATGGTGCCCAGCTCAGCCATTTTGTTTACTTTATCAAAACGTTTACCGGTTAAGAAATTCAACGTGTCGAGGTTATCGGGATCGTTGGGAATAGTCACCTGATGATTTACGGCTTTCACTGAAACTACTGTCTCAAAAATAATACGTAATCCTTCCTGTATATATTGTCCCATCGAATGCAGGTCGGCAGTGAAAGTAACACTCGCAGGATAGATACCTTTGTTTTCTTTACCTTCGCTTTCGCCATATAGTTGCTTCCACCATTCGGAAAGATAAACCAGTTTTGGATTGTAGCTGGCAAGGATTTCGATAGTTTTACCAGTTTTGTACAAAGCATTACGGGCAGCAGCATAAATAGCAGCCGGGTTGTTTTCAAACGGGACATTTTGAGCGGTAGCTTTTTCCATTGCCTTAGCGCCTTCTACCAATTGCTTGATGTTAAAGCCCGCAACAGCAATTGGAAGTAGACCAACTGGTGTAAGTACTGAGTAACGACCTCCTACATCGTCAGGAATTACAAATGTTTTATATCCTTCCTTGGTGGCAAGCGTGCGCAATGCGCCTTTTTTCTGGTCAGTGACGGCGATAATCAGATCTTTGGCTTGTTCTTTGCCAACTTTAGCCTCAAGATGGTTTTTTAATATACGGAAAGCAATGGCGGGTTCAGTTGTAGTCCCTGATTTCGAAATTACAATGATCCCGTATTTTTTTTCGTTTAAGATTTCAATGAGTTCGTAAAGATAATCCTCGCTGATATTCTGGCCTGCAAACAAAACCAAAGGGTTTTGCTGTTTCTTTTGCAAAGTCTGAAATGAATTTGAAAGCGCTTCAATTACTGCTTTAGAACCAAGGTAAGACCCGCCAATGCCTATCACAATTACAACTTCTGTCTTAGCTTTAAGTGAGGCCGCTACATTTTCAATATCCTTCAGTTCACTTTCCTTAATGGACGATGGCAGGTTAACCCAACCCAGAAAATCATTTCCTTTTCCTGTTTTGTTATCAAGCGCAGCATTGTATGCATCAATTGCTTTCTTATACCCGTAAACTGTTTGTTTGGGAACAAATCCGTAGATTTTATCGATATTCAATTTTAAAGTATCCATGATATTTCTAATTATTTCTAGTTGTTTCTATTTGAGTGTTTCTGTCAATAGTTTCATCTCAATAGTTGGCGAAATCTTATCGTATAGAATATTATACACTGCGTCGGTAATAGGCATTTTTACATTATGATTTTTATTTATTTCTTTGATACAGGCTACAGCGTAATATCCTTCGGCAATCATATTCATTTCAAGCTGGGCTGATTTTACGGAATAGCCTTTTCCTATCATAGCTCCGAAAGTTCGATTACGACTAAACTGTGAATAACATGTAACCAGCAAATCACCGAGGTAAACAGAGTTATCGGTTGTGCGTTTGCTGGCGTATGTTTTATCGAGGAATCGTTTGATTTCTTTGTATCCGTTGGAAATCAGTACTGACAAGAAGTTGTCGCCATATCCTAAACCATGACATATACCTGCAGCTATTGCGATAATGTTTTTTAAAACTGCTGCATACTCAATGCCATAAATATCATGTGAGATAATGGTTTTTATATACCTACAGGCTATTTTATCAGCTATTAATTTAGCATGGTCTTCATTTTTACAAGCCACAGTAAGGTAGGTAAGTCGTTCCAGGGCTACCTCTTCTGCATGACTCGGCCCGGACACAACACCGATATTGTCAAAAGGTACATTATAATCCTGGTTGAAGAACTCGGCTATAGTTAGGTTCTCTTTTGGAATAATGCCTTTAATGGCTGAGACAATAAATTTATTTTCAAACTTACCCTTATAAGGTTCGAGCCATATTTTTAAAAATGCAGAAGGAACGGCAAATACCAGGATATCTGATTGTTCAATGGTTTCAACTATGTTATCAAATAGTTTCGGCTTATTTTTTTCAAATACAACAGAACTTAAGTACCTGGGATTGTGATGATATTTATGGACGTGGGAACGTATTTCCGGTTCGAGTATATACCAATTGAGGGTTTTAACATTATTCAACAAAACTTTTACCAGCGCTGTTGCCCAGCTTCCACTACCAATGACTGCTATACTAGAGTTTTCGTTCATTATTCAGTTAATATTAATGTGCTGATGGTTTAATAAATTGGCACATTGTCAAATTGTCAAATTATCTACCCATTTCTTAACATCCTCCATAGACGGGTTTTTCAGGCCAAGTTTGTTTTTCTTGTTAAACCCGCATACATCATTAAACAGTTTACCGGGGCTTACTTGTTTAATATTTTCTACTTTAGAAAAGCCCATTTTTTGAAGTACCGGAACCCATTCTACCGGTATTCCCAAGGCTGTGTATGCGCTATCGTCATCTTTTTGGGCCTTCTTTTCAGGCCGCATTTGCGGGAAGAATAGCACATCCTGGATAGATGCCTGATTGGTCATTATCATGGTCAAACGATCTACCCCGATTCCCATACCTGACGTGGGGGGCATACCATATTCAAGGGCACGGACAAAATCATGGTCAATAAACATGGCCTCGTCATCTCCTTTCTCCGATAAAGCAAGCTGGTCTTTGAAGCGTTCGTATTGGTCTATAGGGTCGTTCAACTCTGTATACGCATTACAAAGCTCTTTGCCATTCACTATCAGCTCAAACCGTTCAGTAAGTTCAGGATTGTTGCGATGTTTTTTGCAAAGCGGCGACATTTCAACAGGGTAATCGATGATAAAAGTAGGCTGCAATAAGTTTGGTTCGCATTTGTCGCTAAAAATTTCATCGATAAGTTTGCCCTTACCCATAGTTTCCTTGGTTTCGATGCTAAGTTGCCTGCATACATCGAGTAATTGAGCTTGGTTCATGCCAGTAATATCAGTACCTGTATATTCTTTAATGGCATCCAACATGGTAATGCGTTTAAACGGACGCTTAAAATCGATGGTTTTATCAGCAAAAGGAACCTGAGTGCCCCCATGCAGGGCAATGGCCACCTTTTCGAGCATTTCTTCGGTGAAATCCATCATCCAGTTATAGTCTTTATAGGCTACGTAAATTTCCATAACCGTAAATTCGGGATTATGTGTACGGTCCATCCCTTCGTTGCGGAAATCTTTAGAAAACTCGTAAATTCCATCAAAACCTCCAACTATCAGGCGTTTTAAGTATAGCTCATTGGCTATTCGAAGGTATAGTGGTATGTCGAGTGCATTGTGTTTTGTCTCAAATGGCCGGGCAGCAGCGCCACCAGGTATTGGCTGCAATATAGGCGTTTCAACTTCGAGATAACCTTTCGAGTCAAAAAACTCGCGCATAGTGTTAACTATTTTGGTGCGTTTGATAAATACATCTTTTACCTTGGGATTTACTATTAGATCGACATAGCGCTGACGGTAACGCTGCTCAGGATCGGTAAAAGCGTCGAATAGTTGACCGTCTTTTTCCTTTACAATGGGCAAAGGGCGAAGCGATTTGCTTAATACCTTAAATTCCTTAACATGTATAGAGGTTTCGCCCATCTGGGTGATAAATACAAGGCCTTTTACCCCAATAATATCACCAATATCAAGTAGTTTTTTGAATACCGTGTTGTACAGGGTTGGATCTTCGGCAGGACAAATATCGTCGCGTTTAACGTAAATCTGAATACGGCCTTTTTCGTCCTGAATTTCGGCAAAAGATGCGCTGCCCATAATCCGGCGGCTCATGATGCGTCCGGCTATAGATACTTCCTGGTAATTATTAAGTTCCAGTTTATAATTGTCGAGAACTTCTTTGGTGGTAACATTTATCTCAAATCCTTCGGCAGGGTAGGGGTTAATTCCCAGTTTGTGAAGTTCCTCAAGCGAGTTACGACGAATTATCTCTTGTTCACTAAGTTCTAAATTGTCCATGGATTCGAAAAAATTTCTGCAAAGATAAAATTTCTTTTTAAAGTTAATTTTTTGCTAAGCATTGCCAGGTTATTAAATTGAAGATATTTCGAGCTGTTTACATATTTTTTTGCATAACAGGTTCGACAATTCCTGATGTCGTCCTACGGAGGATTGTTTATTATTTCTCGGATTATGGAAAATGGAATGATTAGAACCTTCCCTTAACAACTTACATCCATTCTTTTCAAGGTGTTTAAGAAACTCCGAACGCTTCATGCCTGAGCAATCATTAATCTGCGCTTTAAAACTTTCCGTCCTGAATACTCCTTAACAACCGATTCCTTTTTTGCTTCAAATACTAAATACAAAGCATCCGATAAGTTGTCCATCAATTCATTGATGGTTTTACCTTGTGATAATGCTTCGGGCACTTCCTGAATTTGACCTACATACCACCCGTCATCACTTTTCTCGATAATAGCTGTAAAAGAAATAGTTTGTTTCATATCAGCGTTATTTACCACAAAAATACTTAAATAATCGCAATAAGTAATTTGCTATTTTTGCAAAATGCATAATGACAAAAAAAATCTGCGTAAACCCGAATGGCTTAAAATTCGTTTGCCCAGGGGCGAGGAGTTTGCTAAGGTTAATTCGCTGGTTAAGAAATACCATTTACATACGATATGCACCAGCGGAAACTGTCCTAATCATGCCGATTGCTGGGAACGAGGAACAGCCACGCTAATGATTTTAGGTGATATGTGTACCCGGTCATGCAAATTTTGCAATGTCAAAACCGGTAAACCCCTACCTGTTGATCCGGACGAACCTTTAAAAGTTGCACAGACTATAAAAGAACTTGGGCTTAAGCATTGCGTGCTCACTTCAGTTGATCGTGATGACTTGCCCGATGGAGGGGCCAGACACTGGGCAGAGACCATCCTACAGGTGAAGCAACTTAATCCCGGTACAACCATAGAGGCGTTGATTCCCGACTTTGATGGGAAGCATGAGCTTATTGACGCTATAATTAAGGCTACGCCTGAGGTAATATCGCACAACCTCGAAACTGTTCGTCGTTTAACCCCATTCATCCGTAGTCGCGCCAAATACGATACAAGCCTTTTAGTAATTCGATATATTGCCGAAAGCAACTTAATCGCAAAATCAGGTATTATGCTCGGTTTGGGTGAAACCGAAGATGAAATACTTAAAACTATGGACGATTTGCTGGATGTAGGCTGCAAAGTATTTACCATCGGGCAATACCTGCAACCCACACGGGATAATTATCCTATACAGGAATACATTACACCTGAAAAATTCGAAGCTTACAAACAAATTGGCCTCAAAAAGGGATTTAAGTTTATTGAGAGTGGGCCTTTGGTTAGGTCGTCGTATAGGGCGGAGAAACATATTAAATAAGCTATAAGCTTCAAGCTGCTGGCTTCAAGCTGTCTATATTAAACTTTAAGTCTTAAGCTATAGATACGTTTCTATATTTTGCTTGCAGCTTGTGGCTTGAAGCCAGTAGCTATAAATTTTAAACTATGAACAAAAGGGAAGCGTTCAATATACAGTTCATTGATCTTGGAAAAAAAGACTACAAGGCAACCTGGGATTTGCAGGAAGAATTGTTTGAAAAAGTACTGGAAGCCAAGAATGACAATGCTCAGATGGATTTTTGCGGGTATCTGTTGTTTGTTGAACACCCGCACGTTTTTACCCTGGGCAAGAGTGGCGAACAGAACAATTTGCTTATCAGCGAGCCATTCCTGAAACAGATTAATGCTACTTATTACAGGATCAATAGGGGAGGGGACATCACTTATCATGGGCCTGGCCAACTCGTGGGATATCCTATTTTTGATCTTGAAAAATTAGGGTTAGGCGCAAGGGCTTATATAGAAAAATTGGAGGAATCCATTATTCAATCATTACAGGAATATAAGATTGCAGCGGGACAAATGCAAGGCGCTACTGGCGTTTGGCTGGATGCAGCAATACCCAAAGCACGTAAAATTTGTGCTATCGGAGTGCGGATAAGCCGGTTTGTGACCATGCATGGCTTTGCCTTAAATGTAAACACTGACCTGAATTACTTTTCATATATCAATCCCTGCGGATTCCAAGATAAAGGTGTAACTTCCATTGAAAAGGAATTAGGCGCAAAACAGGATTTTGAGAGGGCAAAACAGGTTGCAAAAAGTAAGATTAGAGAGGTTTTTGGAATTGCTTTGTATTGAATTGGCAGATGTTTAGTAATATTTATTGTCGGAATTTATGGCATTAAAACATAAGATAATTGCGGTGTTTTTTATCATTATTGCCATATTTTTCTTTTTTTATTTTAGAAAGAAGCCGGATCATCCTATTTTAAAACCATTTGCAACCGTAACTAAAAATGATTCAATCGTGTTTCGGCAGTTAAAGAAAATTGTTTCGTATCAGGTTGCAAATTCGTTTTATATAGCCTCTAATTACGATAGCGCTCTATATTATTACCAAAAAGCCCTTACTGAAATACCAGTTGCAAAGAACAAAACAAAACTGTACCAGGAATTAGTAAACCGTATCGGATATACTTATTTAACGATGTCTGATTATAAAAAGGCAAGGTACTACTTCAATAAAGCTTTAAATGCTATCTCCCAGGCTGTAAAACCGGATATTATAGATGCAGATACTTATAACAATATGGGGTTGCTTTACCATTATGAAAAAGAATCTGATTCTGCTTTTTATTACATCCATAAAGCATATAAAATATACCTTTCAATACTTGGCGATAAGCACATACAGATGGTTAAATGTAATTTACAGATTGGCGACGTTTACCGCTGGATTCGATTTGATTATTACAATGCCGAAAAGTATTATTACAAAGCATTGCACCTTTTTGAAATGCAGCGGTTTGATATAAAGAACGATATTTATTTTCGGGCATTATATAACCTGGCTTCCACAAACAAGTTAAAAGGTGATTTTGATAAGGCTTTATCTTATGGGCTGCGGGCATTGCAATTAGCAAATAAAGTGCAAAACGACAAGCAATATATTGAGTTATGTTATGTTATTGTTGCCAATATCTATGATGCGAAATGCGATTTTAAAGATGCAATTGATTATTTCATGAAAGCAATTGAAATAAATTCTCGAACCGGGGGGGGGAATAATAGCTACATGCCATTGTATTTAACTAACCTGGCTGAAGCTTATTATCATTTGGCAGATTACAATAAGGCCCTTATTACGCTAATATGACCTTAGGGCTTCTTAGAAAACAACCGGCTAATTTCTCGGTAATATCTCATACTTATGGTCTGCTGGGACTTACTTATATAAAAATAAATCAATTACACCTGGCATTGATTAATATTAATAAGTGTCTGACATTAAGACGGGAATATTTAGGAGAAAAACATTTGACTACGGCTGAAGCCTTCTGGCTACTGGGAAGGTTTTATGAATGCAGGTTAAATGCCGACTCTGCACTGCGATATTATCAATTGGCGCTGATCAGCGGATCTGATGAATTTAACAACATCAACGTTGCCGTTAATCCATCATTTTCACAATCGAAAAACAATGATAATTTAATTGAATATTTAGCTTGTAAGGCATCTGTTCTAAAAAAGAAATTTATAAGCAATCCAAAGGATACCTTTAGTATCGCGTTATCACTGAAATGTTACGAATTGCTCGATTCGCTTGTCGCTTTTTCCAGGAAAGCGATGGATACTGAAAAATCGAGATTATCTTTTTCAGTCAGCAGCCACGAATTATATGAAGAAGCTATTGAAAGTGCTTATTTGATGTATCAATTAACAAATCAGAAGCAGTATATTCAGCATGCTTTTCATTTCTTTGAAAAGAATAAATACCTCATATTACTGGAAAAGCTTAACATGGCTGAGGCTGTTAATAAAGCAGGAATACCGGATAGCATTGCTGAAATGGAACAGAATTTAAATTCCGAACTTAAATTCGTCCAGGATCAATTAGCAGATGAACTAAATAAAAAGAATGCTGATAGTGTAAAAATACAATCCCTGAATACAAAAGTTTTTAAAACTATTAGACAGATAGAGTATTTGCATGGCATATTGGAGAAAGAATACCCGAATTATTTCCGGATTAAATACCCGGATACAACCATTCATCTCGAAAATTTACAAGCATATTCCCTTAAAGAAAAAATGAATATTGTTCAGTATTTCTGGGGAGAAAAATCTATTTATATGATTAGCGTATCAGGTAATCGGGTAAATTTTATAAGACTTTCTAATGACAGGGAACTAAGGGATTGCCTAACCCATTTCATCTCTCTTTTACACGAGGCCAATGTGACTTCCGCTGAAAAATTCAAAGAATATTCGGATATATCTTATTATTTGTATGAGCGCATTATTAAACCCACATTGATAATGGCAAAGCCGAATGGTATCGGGGTAAGAAAAATAACGATTATTCCTGATGGCTTGTTTGCTAAACTTTCATTTGAAACGCTTACCACATCTGTTTCCAATTCTGCTAAAATAGATTATAAAACCTGTCATTACCTGGTTTACCAATATAATATTCAATATGCCTATTCGTCAAATATTTTAATAGGTCATTCAAATGCCAATCGTACGCGGTACATTAATCAGCTTTTGGGTTTTGGTTATTCCGGCCCGAACCCTTCCATTGATCGTTCTGCCAAAAATAGCCTCCCGGGGACATCGGACGAAATGAAGGTGATATCTAAATACTTTAGAACTAAATTGTTTTTAGGAGCCGATGCCACTGAATATAATTTCAAAAAAGATGTGGCAGGCTATGATATTATACATTTGGCGTTGCATGGCACTGCCGATGAAGAACAGGAAACTGATACCAAACTGATTTTCAGGAATGATAAAGGTTCAAAAGAAGACGGATTACTGTATTCTAATGAGGTCTATAATTTGCATTTACATGCAAAATTGGTTGTTTTGAGCGCTTGTGAAACCGGAATTGGGAAAAATTATAAAGGAGAAGGGGTTTTTAGTTTAGCACGGGCATTTTCTTATGCAGGTTGTTCTTCTGTCGTTATTAGTCTTTGGAAAGTAAATGACCAGGCAACTTCGGATTTGATGGGAAATTTCTACGAAAATTTGTCAAAAGGGGCAGCAATCGGGCAGTCATTATATAAAGCAAAGTTAGAATATCTCAACAATGCTGACGAATACAGCGCTCATCCTGCTTTTTGGGCATCGTTTGTTGCCTTTGGCGATATGTCGCCTTTAAAATCAAGGCATAGTTTTATGCCTTGGTTAATAGTATTATTGGTAATTATCTGTGGAACGGGTTTTGTTTATAAAAGCAAATTAATTAACATATTGTTTAAGAGGCTGTCTAAAAAGTTAAAATTAAACGCTAAGTCAGAAAGTCGCAAAGAATAGGTCTGAATATTAACACTTTGCGTCTTGCCCTGATAATCCCGGTAGCTATCGGGAAGGGATTGCGTTGAAATATTGTTTTTTCTACTTTTGAGACAACCTCTTCTTCTAATACCAGTAAAATCAGCATCCACACCCACATCTCAAAAGATGGATAAGCATAGCTATGATAATAGCTATGCTTGCACCGGTCACAGAAATATAAGTGAGTCTCATGAGTGATTTCGGAACCGGTAACTCGGGGTCAATGGTCTTAATACTGTCACTTTTCATTTGTTCAGCCATAGTTATAAATTTTAAGGTTATTGAATTGATTTAATCAGGCTTATTATTTCTGTAGCCTTTGTTTTGTATGCGTTTTCGTGGTTTACTAATTCTTTTAGCAGTTCCGAAGCTTTGTTAGGTTTATTACACTTTAAATAGGTTAATGCAAGGAACCACTTTGTTTGATCCATAAAGATGGAATCGTTTGTAAGCACGAACCTGAAGTTCGCCTGGGCTTTGTTCATTTCTCCTATTGCCATATAAGCATTAGCCAGGTAAAAGTGAATTACAGCATCTTTGTCGTTATTATTGATTTCTTGAAATTTTTTGATAGCCTTTACATAATCCCCTTGAGCATATTTGCTGAAGGCTTCTTCTTTGAGAGAACCAGCTTTATCTCCCGATCTGTTATAAGAAACAACTACATTACGATAAGGTTTATAATAGGTAACATAGATGTTGTCAAATCTTTTATTGTTATCCGGTGCAAAGGTACTTATTGCCCAGATAATGCCAGCTACACAAGCAGCTGCTAAGCTCCATCCTATCCACCTGGATATGCTTTTTCGTTGCATGCGCTCTTTGAGTGGTAATTCCGGAAGCTGATCATCAAGCTTTTTCAAATCAGTTAACAGCTCTTTTCTAGCCGAATTTTTTATTCCGGCTATGTGCGCTGCCATAGTATTATATAAATCCTGAAACGAGCGGTCTTCTGAAAGTAATTTGTTAAATTCTTTTAATTCCTCATCTGTTGTCCTTTTCTCGATATATTTTTCGATAAGCTCAATATGGTCATATTCTCTATTCATACATCGATATTTAATTTTTCCTCAATTCTTCCTGAACAAGCTCTCTCAATTGACCCAGGCATCTGTATTTTTTGTTTTTGGTGCTATGCTCATCTTTATATCCTAGAATTTTAGCAATCTCGCTCATTGTTTTTTTATGATAATAATACAATTCCAATAATTCTTTACAAGGGCTTCCCATTTGCATTAGTAACTTTTCCGATAGGTTGATCAAATCATTGTTTTGTTCGTTGCCTTCTGACAAAAACGAATTATCAGGGATCTTAAAATTGGGAGTGTTAATATTTTTATTCCAATACCTGGTTAATTCGGAGTATTTGTTTTTGCCTATGGCAAACAAGTATGTTCTGATATTGCTGCTCATTTCATTAAGTCTTCCATTGACAATGTTTTCATAAAAAATCAGTATCGTTTGCTGATACAATTCCTTTGCATCATGCACATTTATATTATAGGTCGATGTTAACCACTCTATAAAATCCAGCCGGTATTTAACATATACATGTTCGAGTACTGATTTATCCCCTTCTTTTATCCGTTCCAATACTTCTGAATTATCCATTTTACATGATTAATGAATTGCGATTGTATTTGTCACCAAAATTATTAAACTTTTTTTACCAACTATGCTATGCAACATATTATAACTATATATTTTGCTACTCATAATTTCAATAATACTAAACTCTGCTTAATACAAAAAATTGATTTTCAGGCAAGATAATCAAAAAAGAAAAAAATAAACAAAATGGTGGTGACTTTTTAAAGGTAGGATCATTAATAGTGTTTTTATTAATCAAAAATTATTAACCTAAACATGGAGAATGAAAAAATAAAAATAATTTAATAAACAATAATCTAAAAAAGGGACCTTAATTATGAAATTAGAATTTAAAATATCAGGAATTGTGAGCGAACGTGAATCAAAGCGGCCGCTGCCCGACTTACTTGTAAGGGCATTTGACAAAGATTTGATTTACGATGATTTGCTTGGTAATGCGATAACGGATAAAGCGGGACATTTTGAAATAAGATATGCGGGCAGTGATTTTAGAGAACTTTTTGAAAAATGTCCGGATATATATTTCAAGATTATGGATATATCGGGCAAGCGTGTTTTTCACACAACATCCGATTCGATTCGTTGGAATGCAGGAATTGATGAGTTCTTTGAAATAGAAATACCAATGCACAAACTCCCGCCTAAAAATGAGTTTGGTATTACATTAATAGATACACAAGGTAAGCATAGGACAGACTTTGAAATAGGTGAATCTCTTATGGTTAATTTTAAAGGATTAACTCCTAACCAGTCATACAATATAAAGCTTCTTGATGATAAGAGCGTGGAAATTTTCAATGTAAGCCTGGTTTCAAACCGTTTCGGTGTAATAGCGCCAACTGTTTTATGGCCGGATATTGGAATAGGTGTTCCAAAATCGGGTGGAAATTATGCTTTTGAAACCCACGAAGAAGCTTTAGCAGCAATGAAAGGCCGGGCTTTTTCCTTAGTATTACTTGAAGACAGAAAGAAAGTAGGAGAAAGCGCTTTCAAAATTACACCGGAAGTTTCAGGAACAAAGTTATATTCAGCCACAAAATCAGGTGCTTTAAAAAGAGGCTTATTATTAGGGCAAGATGAGTTAAGGGTACAGGGAAAGAATTTTACCTCAGGTTCCTTAATTGACATTTATCTTGTTAAGCGTCAATATAACTGGGAAGCAGGAAACCCCATTGTTCCTCTTAGAAACCCTGATGGATCAGAGGTTATTGCCAGCATTCAATTATCGCCAAAAGATAACAGCTTTAACATGTTATTATGGCCGAAAGAGCAGCTTCGAACCGGAAGCTATGATATAATAGCACGTGTTACAATGACGCATGAATACCTTAGGGGCGAAAGGAAGTTCCGCACCTCCGATATTGTATCAGACCGGTTTATAACGAGCGTAGTAGTGAGAGATGATATTTTTCATTATAAACCGATTCAAAAAGGTTGTATTATGGCAATGAGGGAAATAGCCGCAAGAATGCTTTGGGGAGTTCCTGAAGAAGTTAAATACACCAATAATTTTCCAAAGGGAACAGATGTATGGGCGGCCCTTGATCCGGCAGGATTGATGCCAGGGGCAATTGGTAAGAAAGTAAAGTTTTACGCCATACAGCATAAAACGGCAGCAGATTGGGCTGTAAGCAGCAGTTTGGTTAACTTTCCTACAAGTGGTTCACCTGAGATTATTACAAGTTCAAGCTGCGTAAATGCAAATGCAACTCTTGTCTGGTCTAATCCGCAACAAGTTGGTAAATACGACCTTGTCGTTGATTTTGGAAATAATGATCCCAATCCTGCAAATTTTGTTGCAGACAGTTCATTTGACCCGCCTACAGACATGATTGACGGATACATGAATGTGGGTTTTTATATTACTGATGACCCTTCAATTCTAGGAACATTTGCGATAGGACAAACAAGTTTTAATGACCCGGCAGTTACCATTCCGGCAGTTGGTGTATGGTCCCCATATGGAATATATGGAAATACAGCATCAGGTACTCTAAGTCTTCCTCTTATTGCAGAGGTACGTTATCCGGCCGACACAAGCGGTGCGAATGTGCCGGTATCGATTGCACAGTCCAACTATCCTGTAATTGTTATTATGCACGGAATGCATACAGCTGCAGACCCAAGTTATTTAGGATATAATTACCTGCTCGACCATCTGGCAAGTCATGGTTTTATTGCTGTGAGTATAGACTGTAATGCTATCAATGCTATTGGTGGTATGCAAGATACACGGGGGCATGCCATCCTGGAACATCTGTCACTTCTTCAAAGCAAAAATACCAATCCTGGTTTGTTTCTTGGTAAGATTGATATGACAAATATCGGCATTATGGGTCATTCGCGTGGAGGTGATGGGGTTGTACAGGCAGAAATCTATAACCAGACACTTGGACTTGGCTGGAACATTAAAGCAATAGTACCTTTATCTCCTACAGATTTCAGCGGCACAAGTTCTTCACCGCTCAATCTGACTACATCAAAACTCTTTTGCATTTACGGTAGTAATGATGGTGATGTATGGGGAGGCTCTACTCCTTCTGTTCAGTACACAGGAACAGGATTCAGGTTTTATGACCGTGCAACAGTTGAAAAAGCAATGGTCTTTATTTATGGGGCTACACATAACCGTTTCAATACACAATGGGGAACTGAGGTCAAAGTTGATGATGCATCGCCTAAAGTTCTTTCGGTTGACCAGCACCATCAATTATTATGTGGTTATATGACGGCTTTCATGCAGGTAAACTTACAGGGCAGAACCGAGCAGGTTGATTATTTAACAGGTGAGTTAAAAATACCCCAGGTTTCATCTGTTGATGTTCATACACAATACAGGCAGACATCCAATCTTACCCTTGATGATTTTGAAAGCCATCCATCCCTCAATCAAAATACACTGGGGGGGACAGTCAACTTTGCAAACCTTGATGGTATGCCACAGGAGGATTTGATGGGCACAATTGATCCAAACTCACCCCATCAAACAAAAGGGCTCCGTTTAAAGTGGAATGTGCTAACCGGAACCTATCAGACACAAATCCCATTAGGTGGACAGAGGGACATTTCAGCATTTAAGTTTCTTAGTTTTCGCGTGAGCCAAAAAGTAGGTTCTGCCTCAAATCCTGTGGACCAGCTCCAGGACATGCATGTTCGGCTTACCACGGCAGGCGGGGGAAATTCCAGGGCATTACGTGTTGGATACTTTAATACAATTCCTTTTCCGTATAAACCTGAATATAAAATTTACGATCCTGTAACCGGGACATATCACATTACCAATGACCCTTCTGAAGACCTGAATACAAAAGCCGCCCTAAAAACAATACGGATCCCATTGTATGGATGGACTACCAAATGCCTGAGTTTTCCCATTGTTGACCTGACAAATGTTGAATCCATAACTTTTGAATTTGATTCGAAGCCAACAGGGGAAATTGAAATTGATGATATTGAATTTAATTAACATTTTAAATTAATAAAAAAATGAGCAAAATTAGAATAACTCACAAAATAGACCCAAAGTTTAATCACGATTGTGATGGAATTCACATTAGTAGTTATAGCTTGGAAGAGGTAATCCTGCCTCTGAATAAGAAAGAGAAAGCCCGGAAAGCAATATCCATTGTTATTAGGGGTAAAAACTTTAAAGCAGTCGCACAACCATTATTTGTAGTTGTCGGTAAAACTCCTGTAAACTTCCTGCGAATTGCCCCCGACGAGTGTTCGGTCGAAGGTATTCTATTGCAGGAGCCGGAAAACGAATCATTCGTTGATGTAATTCTTGGCGACCAGGATCATGCAAGACATCCTATAGCATTTAATAAGTCAATGATCAAACGGATTAAATTCTAAAAAAAGTAAGAGATCAATCATAAACTTAAACTCAAAAACTTAAAAAAATGGGAAATTTAATTAAAGCCTCTTTAAAGGTTACGGTCAATGCATTTGATAATGTATTGAAAGATAAAGCCGCAGTTCATTTAATTGCTATTACTAAAGACGAAGAAAACAAATGTGACGAAATTATACTGAAATATAATAAACTCACGGGGCTATTTGTTGCACTCAACATACAGCCTGGATTATACATTGCAAAGGTCGAATCGAAAGGTTATGAATCTCAGCAACGGGAAATAAATCTCAACGGCGGCGAGCATGAAGAAACATTTATACTCGGGAAAAAAGGAATGCCTTTTTATTATAGGGGAAAAGTAAAGGTCCCATTTGAGCATGATGATAAATTAATTGGGGTTACGCTTATGGGTAAAGATTTTAAAAGTCACGAAAAAGGAGTAACCGAAGCTGCCCGGGAACTTGGATTATCACGAATTGAAACAAGCGCCCATATTTTTGATAATGGAGTTTTGGTATTTGCGATGAATAAGAAAGATGATAACAAATTTGAATCAGAAAAAGATAAAATCATTAATCAACTTGAAAATATTTACGGGGTTAAATTAGCAGGGCCAATAGTAGCTTTTGATAAACTTTCCGTTAAATTTTTAACCCGGCAAATCATAGTAAAATTTAAGTCGGAAATATCAAAAGATAAAATTCCTGGCATAGCCCGCGAATACGATTGTATGCTTATAAGGTCCATAACGTACCTTGGAAATGGATGGCTGTTTCAAACCTTAAAGCCAGCTTCGTTCAACATTCTTGAAATCTGTGAGAAATTGGTTAAAAGCGGGCTGGTGGAATATGCAGAACCCAACATGGCATTCACTGTGGTTAACGATTTTATGCCTAATGATTATTTATATCCTCAGCAGGGCCATCATGCGATAATTGGAAGCGAGGCTGCCTGGGATGTTACAAGAGGAAATAATTCAATTGTTATTTCAGTTGTTGACGGAGGGTTTGATATAACACATCCTGATTTTCAAAACCCGATAGGAGCAGGATGGACAAAAATATACAGCCCGTTTGATTTCACTGGAATGGATGCGAACCCTCTTGGAATAAGTCATGGCGTTGAATCAAGCGGGATTGCTGCTGCTGTCGGCAATAATACCGAGGGAATTGCAGGGATGGCACAAAATTGTGTTCTCCTGCCCGTGCAATATCCAAGTGGAACAGATTTGAACTACTCGGATGCCTATATATGGATAGCTGGATTCAACCCTCACAGCACCACTCCAGGCTTTCCGGCAGTAATAAGCCCCGGCGCTGATGTAATTAGCAATAGTTTCGGATTTTATGAAGCGGCTATCAGCGGTACCATGAAAGATACTTTTGACTATCTGACTTCGTATGGCAGAAATGGCAAAGGCTGCGTAATAGTTTATAGTGTGGGAAACGACGACCTTGATTTTAATACAGGCTTGGGAGGAAGTGGACGAAAATGGGCTGCATATTCACGAACTATTGCAATGGCAGCATCTACTATTAGCCCTCCTGATCCTTCTGAAATAAAATCAAGCACAAGTAATTTTGGGATGAACTTGGATATTTGTGCACCTGCCGGAAATGCAAGCGGTTCCCAAACGCGCTCGATCAGTTCTTATAATGTAGGTGGTGGCTCATTAGCAGGTACTGCCGGTGGGGCATCTCATGATTACGGTTCGTTTGGACAAACATCCTGTGCCTGCCCTCAGGTTGCAGGAACAGCAGCTCTGATATTATCAATCAACCCGGACCTTACCTGGATTGAAGTTAGACAAATATTAAGAGATACTGCCAATAAAATTGATTTTGCAAATGTTGATCCTACAGGTATATGGGTTGATTTGGATATGGATGGAGTTAATGAATACAGTCAATGGTACGGTTATGGACGCTTAGACGCTGCCGCTGCTGTTACCGCTGCCCATGATTTCGTTTCCAATAGTGATATTCTTGTCAGGGATAATTTAGCAGATACAGGAACTGTGCCTTCAGGCGGTGCATACTGGGGAAGTCCTGATATTTGGGTGCGAACTTCAGATCCTGCAATTGACGGAGCAGCCGCATTACCTGCAAATTACCTGAGTGACCCTCCTCATCAGGATGCTGATAGAACGCATGATAACTGGATTTATATACGGTATAAAAATACAGGGGTCTCTTCTTCAAATAATTTTTATGTTCGCGCTTATATTGCCCATTGGGCGGGAACTGAATTTATTTTTCCCGATGATTTTATTCCGACCAATAACCCTGGCGACCCTATCCCTTCACCCATGACACCGGGAACCTATCTTATTGGTGAAACATTAATAAATTCTTTGGGTGGCGGTATGGATCAAATTATAAACATGAGATGGGAGCAAGCTAAAATACCACCTGACCATTTAATGGTTAGCGGTATTGATGTTCATTGGCATCCATGTTTGCTGGTTCAGATAACTCCCGCCGATGGGCCTTTAGCATCGGGCAATCATGTATGGGATAGCAATAACCTTGCTCAAAGAAACATCACTATAGTTGGGGTTGATGATGATATATCTGACGATTTTAATGTTGCTGCCGTCATTGGGAATAATAACAATTCAACACGGATTTTAGAGTTGGAAATTGATCGTGGTAAACTTCCTGAAGGAATTCGACTCTATATGCAAATTTTAAATACCAAGGCAATGGAATGGATTGAACAAAATCAAAATCAGATTGCTCCTGCCCGGCATGAGTGTTGTGAATTAGAAATCCTTGAAGATACTGATGTAGTTCTTAATTGTACTGAAAACAAACTGATCAGGAAGATCAATATGTCTCTTGCTAAAAACTCAAAAATAGAATTATGCAGTGGCAGAACTACTGATAAAGCTTTAGGATCATACAAAACAGGACAATATAAAGGAAGAAAAGTTTTATTTCTTGATCCAAAAGAAAAAGTCAGAATACCTGTTTACAGGGGCAACTCAAAATTTATACCTGTTATTATCGGAGGCATAATTGATTCCGGATCCGGAAAAGGAACCTACCATATTGTCATTAACCAATATGATCATGAAGATATCATTTCAGGAAGTTATGGAATACAGGTAAAGATTTGAATTTAACGAGGGTGTACGACAAATTTCCTTTAAGAAAAAAAATAGACTTTATTTCCTATTTAGTTTGTGAAGTCTTGGTGTCTTTGTGGCAAGGTTTTTTAGCCACCAAGGCACGAAATCACTAAGAAACACTAAAAAGGGAAATTTGTCATACACCCACGAATTCTTATAAACATAATATAAAGAAAAGCTTGTAAAGCATCACACTAATATAACTTTTTGTTCAACCAGGATGCGCTTCAACATAGATGTCTGGTTACTTATCAGATAATACTGTCTTCATTATCCACTCGGACTCTTCTGCGGTAAGGTCAGATTCTCCAAAGAATTGGTAATGTTCACCATACATGCCACTCCAACTTACAAATTGTCTGCCAATAATCGGTTGACTGTCCAAATATGCAACCTCGCCGGAAAGTACCGATTCCCAATTGTTCCCATTTTCACGAATACTTAGAATTTGGCCAAAGCCATATTCGCCAATGAATAATGGTTTTTTGAATTCCTTGATGAATAATTTAACATAGTTGTCAAGATAGCCTTTAAAAGTTTCATTGCTTGGATCCCATACGTTACCATAAACATGGGCTTCCCATACAATGTTTTCCCGATCAACAGGTTTAACAGTGGAGTGCCCATTGTGATCAAAGAGGAATGGAAAATCAATGAAGACCATTTGTTTTGAGCCTGTGCTTTGTATTGCATCTACTACTTGTTCCATGAAAGTACTATAGGATTGGCCAAGATGAATGGCGGCAGTTTCGTCAGGAATATCTACTTCCCAAAAGGGTTCATTCATAATGCTATAGATCACATACGGGTTATCTTTGTACCTGTTGGCTATAAATTTCCATAGGGTAATGAAAGCGGCACGGTTTGCATCTTGTTTGGCAATATCCAAATCAAAGAAATCCCTGATTATAGTATCACATGCTGCCTTATTTGTATAACTGGGTGTAGCATAATTGCCTTCCCATAGCCATGAGGGCATACTTAATAATAAAGCCCAGTCCGCACGGGCATCGATACCATTGATATTTAAGATGCAATAAATTTGATTTTGAGTACACCAATCAACCCAGACATCCACCCATTTTGTGAAAAACGGTTCGTTTGGAACATTTCTTTCAGGCATCAGATCCGGAAGACCAATTAATTGCATTTCTATACAGTTTGCCCCAGCTTCTTTCATTCGCTTGACATCGGCAAGCGAAAACCAGGTTTCCTCCGGAGAAGCAGCCAGGGCAGAAGAACCTTGTTTTTTCATTCTCTCGTTCCAGTCTACCAGCATGCCTCTCAAATAAAGCGGCTTGTTTGGTGGTACTGTTGTGCTATCCTTATGGCAGGACGTAAGGATAAAAAGTAATGATATAACAAGCAGTGTTGAAAATTTTCTGTAAAACATTTGAACCTCCATTTGGCCATCATTTCAATTCTTGTAAAGCCGTTATTGTCCCTAAATGGTCCGGGCTTTCTTTCAGCGCTTCTGTTAATTCCAGTTTAGCATTTTCAATTTGGCTGAGCCCTACATAGCCAAGTCCGATAATATAATGGGCCATGGTTGTGCGGCTTCTTTCGGACTTTTGCTGTCCGAATTTGGCAAAGAAATTAACATCCGATGTTTTCTTTAATGCATTTTGTCCGGATTTTACCAGTTCGTTAAAAATTTTGTTGGCTTTTTCATTATTCCCAAGTTTTTTTAGCGAAAGCGCTTTGTAATACAGCAATATACTTTGGTCGGTTGTGGGCAGTACATCGTCGTTGCCCATGGCGGGTATATCTGCTGAAGATTCTTTCCAATATTTTTCTGCCTGCTTTTTGTCGCCTAATAATTGATAGGCCTCTCCGATATGATAATTAACTTCGGGATCGCGTCCACTCCACCTGTTTTTGGCAGTTTGCAGGTTTGCAGGAAATTCGATTGCCAGCTGAAACTCGGCAAGAGCTTGTTGGTATTGTTTTTGCGACATATACTTGTTCCCCAGCAATACATGGGCATCTGTCCAATAGTCGTTAACACTGAACCTGGCGCCACCTTCCCAAACATTAAAATGCCGGTTTTGCATGTAGCCGATGGCTTCTTCATATTTACCCACAAAAATTTTCAGGGCTATTTCCCTGGAGAGGGCATCGTCGCGTTGATTGACCATGTCGTGGTTTTTTTCCAGCACAGCGAGTCTTTTTTCCGGCGAAACACCTGCAGTTTCGTACAACTGGTCCAATTCAAAGAAATGAATAGCATGTACGTCGGGCAGCGTTATGGCTTTCTCAAGGGATAGAATTGCCTTTTCCGTGTTGTTTTCGCAATTAGCATAACCCACAGCAAGGTTTCGGTGTACCATCGAAAATGACGAATCAATAGCCACGGATAGTTCCCAGTATTTGATCGCCTCTTTCGGCTGCCAGTCGTAAAGCAGGTTTCCAAGGTAAAAGGGGGCACGGGCATCCTTCGGGTCTGCTTTGATGGCCTGCTTTAATACGTCGATGTTTTCGTATTGGAAAGGAAAAACATAATCAACAGGCATGGTGGAAGCAAGCTGGTAATAAACGGATGATTTTTCGGGCTGTCCGCTTTTTTCAGAGAAATACCCCAAATAATAATAAAGCATAGGCGATACCTTATCTTTGTCAGGGGAAATGTCCAGTAGTTTTTTGAGCAAGCTCAACCCATCGTTCCATAAACCTGCATTGCCGTATTCTATGGCCTGTTCCAGTCCGTTTTCGGGAAAACTGTTAAACGTTTCGTTATATAGTTGATTGGTACTTTGGTTGCCATTTAGCATATTCTCAGCAAGCGCACGGGTATCAAGAGGATCGATACTCACAAGATATTGCAGTACCTGCGAAAACTCTGAATGAAGCTCCAAATGTCGCAATATGGTTGCCTTCAGCCCTAATGCTTCTGTGTTTTGTAAATTATTCATTAGCGAGGAGTTTATGTGATCCAGCGCTTTGGAGAAATCCCCTTTTTGACAATCGATTTCAGCCAGGGCATAATATCCCGCTGATTTCCATTCGTTGTTCCATGTGGCTTTATAAAAAGCATTGTATGCGTCATCAAACTTTCCTTGCTGTTGCAGGGCCAAACCGAGGTAGTAGTAGGGTTCGCCATCTTTCGGGGAAGTATATTTTGCCGTAAGCCTTTCCACAGCTTTTCTGAGGTACTTTTCTGCCTCAGGGTACAGCGCTTTTTTCAGAAGGAGCATTCCCATGGCCGTGTTAACCTTCACATCGCCCGAATCGCGTTGCAAAGCTTCCTGCCAGTATGGCTCGGGTGACAGGGATGGATTGTGGAACTGCTGTATCCTCAGGCCCGTTAAATATAATTCTTCGTTTGTTTTAATTTCTTTTGGCGCTAAGGGTGGCTTTACCTTTTCAGGGAAAGGTTCTTTCTTCAGCGTCAAAGGTGTATATCCTATGATCTCCTTGTTATTTAACAGGAGCGCGCCATGCAGGTCTTCGGCTTTAGTGCCGGCAGGTAATTTTATGGTTTTTTTATAAGGTTTATCAGGAGAAATACTTATTTTTTCTTCCAGCAGTATTTTGTCTTTCACTTTGAGCATTGCCATGGCATTGGCTATTGACGAGGTGGTGTTGAACCCTAATTCGGCAAAGCCGTTTTTAAGCTCGAGGTTCATGGCAGCTTCTTTGGTTGCTTTTTTTACGCCGCCGATATCGCGGATAGGAAACCAGAATTCATCAAATATTTTGGCCTCATAAGGTTCCATCCAACTGTAATCGGGCTGGTTATCGGAATATGCACCAACCATCAGTTCTAAGTAAGGCCCATCGTCATCGGTAAGGGTTTTGTCCCATAACTTTCCGCCAGGGCCGTTGCCCCAGGTCCAGAACTTTTTCCCCGGAACAATGTGGTGATCGGCAACGCATAAAGTGCCAGCCTGCTTTCCATGATCGTAGCCTCCAACAAAATCGTCGTCATAATTCCATGCAAACATGGAGCTTGCGAGTATATGGTTTTTGTACATGCTCACATCTACACCCTTAGTAAAATCCGATCCTCCATAAGTTGTTGTGGCAATAGGCCACGTGGTAAAATCAACTTTTGAATGATGGGTAACGTATTGTGTACTTGGGGGAAAAATAACCTGGTAATTTTCGTTGGCATGAACCGCTGCATTTGCAAAACATAAGATAGAATTAGCGAAAGGAGTCCTGTTGAATATCCGTATGGAAGTTTCAAGGTATGATTTGCCTGGTCTCAAGGTGTAACCTACTGCCCAGCGTGTCCGGCCGCGAAGCTCAAGTTCACCAACCCATATAGTTTTACTTCCGTCGGCATGTTCCTCGATGCTGTGCTGGACTGGTAAAAAACTGGTGGCACGGTGGTGATGGGGAATGTTCCATTCAACCCCTCCGGATATCCAGGCGCCCAGCATACCAATTAACGCTGGCTTAATAACATGCTGGGTATAAAAGAAATGATAGTTATTTGTTTTGTCTGTTGCAGAAAATAACCGACCGCCAATTTCAGGCAGAATGCCAATTTTGATATATTCATTTTCGAGATAGACCATGTTATAGGTTTTATCTTCTTTTTTCCCGGTAAGCTTATCGTATAAAGGATACGGATAAACCCGTCCCTCGGCGCCCTGGTAAGCGCGTCCCAGGTAAAACATGGGGTCGGTAACGGGCGGACCGGTTAAATACGTTGGGATAACCGTGTTTTCTTCCCAGGCTTTTACAGCTGAGTTTTTATCCTGTGTGTTTTGGGCAGATACGAAAAAAGAAAACAATAGGAATGTGAAAACCAGGAAAGCTTTATTTTTCATGATTACTTGATTGAGTTAAGTTAGTAAAGTTGTTATGCTAGCAAATGTATGTATCGGTTTTTAAAAAACCAAATTCATGCTTGTGCGGGGTTTTATTTAGGGGACTTAACTTACAAAAATTTCAAACAAACCGGGTTAGGTATACTTGCCTTTTCGCCCGTGTCAATAAGCTTTCCGTTTGCCGGATCAATCTTAAAGGTGACGACATTGTTACTATCCTGGTTGGCCACTAAAAGGAACTTACCCGACGGATCAATAGCAAAATTACGGGGAGTCCTACCTTTGGTTGATTGATGCCCTAGTAAACGTAATGTACCTGTATCCTGGTCAATCACATATATTGCAATGTTATTGATATCCCCACGATTCGAAGCATACAGGTACTTTCCATCGGGTGTGACATGGATATCAGCTGAGGCAGCAGGCTTTGTTTCTCCTGATGGCAAGGTTGAAATCACCTGAAACCGGGTAAGTGCACCAGTTGAATTATTTACCGAGAAGCATTCAATAGTCCCGTTTAATTCACCTACCACATAAGCCCAGGGTTGAACAGGATGAAAAGCCAGATGTCTCGGTCCTGTCCCGGGTCCGGTATGGACATTGCTGTTGGTGGGCTGCAGTGTACCCTTTGATGAGTTAAGTGAGTATATGAATATCTGGTCTAAACCCAGGTCAGTATAGTAAACAAAAGAATTAGCGGATTGTGTTATCATGTGTGCATGAGGGCCATTCTGCCTGTCAGGTACAGGGCCATGCCCCTGGTGCTGGTCTGTAAATATTGCGTTTCCAAGCGATCCATTCTGTTCTATTGGCAGCAAAGCGATACTGCCATTGTTGTAATTGGCTGCCATCACAAAACGTCCCGATTGGTCAATACTCACGTAGCACGGGGAGCTTCCATGCGAGGATACCGTGTTAATTAAAGTTATCTTTTTTTTCTCAATGTCAAAGCTAAATGCACTAACAGAGCCTGAATCATTCTCATTGACTGCATAAAGCAATTTTTTATCCGGATGAATGGCAAGATAAGCCGGATTTGATATTTTTGGTGAATAAAATACCTGGCTTATAGCCCCTGTAGCAGTGTCCATCTTATATACATATATTCCTTCAGATGTTCCTTTTGTAAAAGTTCCTATGAACAAAAAAACAGATTTTTCAGAAGTGCCCGGAATGTTATTTGCAATTGTATTCGTGTTAAGTAAAGAACACAGGGTTAAAAGTATTAACATAAAAAGTAAATAAAAATGATGTTTTGTTTTCATGTTTGAAGAAAATAAAAAGGGTTCCATTGACACCAGTATTATTTTTTAATTTTTATCGTATCATTCATTATGCACCTTACATTGCACCCATAAGCTGCACCCAATAAATTTCTGCTTATTCGACTATCTCCATTTTTAAAAGCTCTCGTATATGTAGGCCTATTTTCCTGGGTAGAAGTACAAAACTGTGCTTCCTCACCAAATTTATCAAAGTTTCATAAAGATTAACCCCAAATCAAATACTCCAAAATAAAGTATTTTTTGTTAAAATTGGCATTTCAGGGTTGATTACATTGCAATTGGCCAAAGGTACTTATAAGTTTTATTTTACAAATCCCCCATTTGTATCATCTTTAATTCCTTTTCAAAAGTTTTGATATCAATTTTACCAAACGGTTTGAAATGGATTAATACCTTTTCGCCCGGAAGGATATCAAAATAATTGTCGCTAAAAAAGCCATCGTTTTCTTCCAAACTGAGGTAAAGGTTTTTTACCAGTTGGTTAGAACTAAGTTCAACGACAATTTCTTCATTTTCCTTACGAATATTTTTTGATACCATTGCCTTGGGTAAAGCGAGCTCTTTTACAGGCGAAAAGTAAAGAATATTAGTAGCAAGTGTTTGGTCGCCATCCAACACTTTGGCTGATAATAAGATATTTTTAGCCGAAACACTGCCAATCAGGTTTTTGACTTCATCCGAAAAATATACAGCACTGGTATTGGCTTTAATCTCAATAGGTACCTGCTTTTCTAAAGCCACTTTGCCATCGAAATCAATAATTTTAAGTTCTAAAGAGGCTTTTTTATTCCTGAGCAGATCACTTACTATATAAATATTGAGTTTTGAGCCATCCAGATCAGGCGAAACCAGTACAGGCAGGTAAGCCTTTTTAGCAAAATATTGCAATGCTTTCCAACGGCTATAATAATCGATGCTGCTCCACGATGCTACCGGCCAACAATCATTAATCTGCCAGAACAATGTACCCATACAATAAGGCATTTTCCTGCGGTGAGCCTCCATGCCCATTCTTATACCTTCAGCTTGTAATACCTGTCCTACATAGAGAAATTCACGAAAATCGGCAGGTACTTTATAGCTGTTCTCCATATAAGTTTTAATAAGTCCGTTCCCAATAGGTGAACGCTGGTGAGCTTGCATTACTTCTGAAAAGATATCCCAATCACCCGGCACTGTATACGCCTTAACGGTTTTAAATTCAGGGAATGACTGGAAACCATATTCGCTCATAAATCGGCCGGTGTATTTTTTGAAGTCAGTGAATGGCTGCTTGCCATGCCATACCCCCCAATAGTGTGTATCACCCGATTTTGAATTATTGCTTGCATGTTTGCCCCAGTCCGCAAGAGGGGAGGAGGGCCAATAAAAACGAGCAGGGTCATATTCAGTGATTACTAAAGGTATGATTTTGTGGAAGAGGGTGTCATAGGCATGCCATATCATTTTTCGTTGTTGTGGCGAATATCGGTTTTTCCATCCCCATCCTCCATGTTCATTAAATTCCTGCCATGCAGCGTCAATTTCATTATTGCCACACCAAAGGGCAATGGAAGGGTGGTTACGCAGACGTGAAATATTCTGAATTATCTCCTGACGGACATTTTCAAGAAAATCATTATCTCCAGGATACATGCTGCAGGCAAACATAAAGTCATGCCAAAGTAAAATACCGTATTTATCACAAAGGTCGTAGAAATAATCGTTTTCGTAAATACCTCCACCCCAAACACGAAGCATATTCATGTTAGCGTCAACGGCAGATTTCACGGTTTTTTCATAAACCTCCGGGGTAACACGGGTTAGAAAATTGTCATTAGGTATGTAATTAGCACCTTTCATGAATACAGGCACACCGTTGAGCTCAACATAAAAGCTTTTACCTAAGGAATCAGGTTTTTGGACAATCTTAAGTGTTCGAATACCAACGTTGACCTCTTTTTTATCAATACTTTTTTGTTCGATTTTTAAGTCGGCTGTTAATTTATAAAGGAATGCTTCGCCAAGGCCATTGGTCCACCAAAGTTTCGGATTGGCAATATCAATATTCAGACTTACTTTGCTCAGGCCTGGTTTTAAAAGAAACGATTTGCCTGTTTTAACGGATTGATCGGCTTCACTGGTAAGCTCGACCTCAACATTGCCTTGAATTAATGAATTGATGGTAATTACAGCAGTAAGTGAAGCCTTTTCTTTCGAAACCAGGTTTTGTATGATTTGCATGTTTTCAATGCGGGCATTGTTCCAGGCTAGTAAGTGAACAGGACGCCAAATACCAGACGTGACAAAGCGTGGGCCCCAGTCCCAACCATAATGATAACCAGCTTTTCTGGTAAAAACACTTACCTTTTTATCACCTAACCCACCATTTTCGCTTTGGTCATTCGACGCAGGCAATGCAACGCCAAATTCTGTTAATTTTTGTAAACCAATCGTTATGGGAGAATGAAAAAGAACCCGAAGTGTGTTTCCCCCTTTTTTTATAAAAGATTTGACATTTACTGTCCATTGGCGAAACATATTGTTGGCTTTCAGCACCAATGAATCATTAAGATATACGTCTGCATAGGTATCTAAACCTTCGAAGAAAAGCTCGATGTTATCTCTGACTAGGATATTATTATCGATGGTAATGGTTGTCTTGTATTCCCAATCTTTCTTATCGATCCATTGCTGATCACGTTCGTTAGTTCTATAAAACGGATCTTCTATTTTCTTATTTGCCAGCAAATCGGTATGAACACATCCTGGGACTGATGCCGGCAACCAATTTGAAGAGTCTGCTTGTTTAAATTGCCAGTTTTGATTGATTCTCATGTCTACCAATGGTATAATATCCGAATAGCTATTGCTCGAAAAAGAAATTAATAGAAAAGTCAGGTAAATCCATGTTAGTCTTGCATTCATGATCTTAGAGGTTAGTTGCATATCTATAATTTATTCATTTATTGATTTATAACTATTATTAGAACTTTTCAATAATAGATTAAATTGAAAAATAAAAATACACAAATAAGATGAATTTACTGTTTAAAGGGTACTTCATTTGTATTTTCAACTTTTTATAAACCCTTTTGCTGTAAGCAATTCGGCCATAAGAACAGCGCCTCCTGCTGCTCCGCGAATGGTATTGTGGCTTAACCCGACAAATCTGTAATCAAAAACATTACATGGCCTCAAACGACCCACAGTGATTGCCATTCCGTTTCCATTATCCCTGTCCTTGCGTGGTTGAGGCCGGTCAGGATCGTCATTATAAATAATAGTTGTTTCAGGGGCTGAAGGAAGCCCCAATTCCTTTGGAACAGAATGATAATTCTTCCAACAATCCAGTATTTCATCAGTTGAAGGCTTTTTGCCATCGAACTCAATGCTAACACAAGCCGTGTGTCCGTCTAAAACAGCAACACGCGTACAATGGGCTGAAATAGCTATTGAAGTATTGTTTATAATTTGTCCATTTTGGATAGAACCAAATATTTTTTTGGGTTCTATTTCAGACTTTTCTTCCTCGCCTTTAATAAGGGGAATGATGTTATCAATCATATCAAAGGCAGATGGGCCTGGATAACCAGCTCCGGATAATCCCTCCAGGGTTGTAAGGATCAATCGCTTAATTTTAAAACCTTTGGTCATTAAAGCGTGCAAAGGGATCATGTAGCTTTGAACGCTGCAATTCGGTTTTACAGCGATAAATCCTTTATCCCATCCATTGTTTTTCTGTTGTATTGGAATAATATTAATATGATCGTAATTAATTTCAGGGATCAGCACTGGTACATCCGGAGTAAGCCTGAAGGCCGAGTTGGCAGAAACAACAGCAAACCCTTTTGATGCATAAGCGGCCTCTAAGACTTTTACTTCATCCTTACTTAGGCTGACCGCGCTGAACATTAACGAACATTTGCCTATTGCCCTGTCAATTTGACCCGCATCCTCTACTATCATATTTTTGACATTTGCAGGAATATCACCTTGCATATGCCAACGGTTCTGAACCGCATCGCAATACTTCTTGCCTGCCGATGCTTCCGAAGCAGCTAAATAGGTAACTTCAAACCAGGGATGGTTTGCCAACAATCGGATGAAATTTTGGCCAACCATTCCGGTTGCACCAATAATTCCTGTTTTAATTCTATTGCTCATAATTTTAAATTTGGACTAATTATTATTCATTCAAACGATACTATTGTTTTTATATTAATTGATCAATGTGATTTTTAAGGCTTTCTGTTATTTCAACCAGAGGTAACCTTACTTCACTTGATTTAATCAGGTTATTTCTTTGAAGTATGTATTTCAAAGGTGCCGGATTAGGCTCTTTAAACAATAGTGGAATAATTGCAGATAGCTGGTTCCATTCCTTAAGAGCATCTATATGGTTATTTTTTTTCATTAATTTGTAAACCAGCATGAATTTTTCTGTTTGTATATGTGCTGAAGCAAGTATGCCTCCATCTGCACCATGCGCTAAACAGGTGTAAAATAAGATATCCTCGCCTGTAAGAATCGAGAAATCATAGGGCTTTGATGCCAGTAATTCGATAGTTTGATTTATATTGCCGCATGAATCCTTTATTCCAATAATATTTTTGAGTTCGGCAAGTTTTAAAATAGTCTCATTCTCCATGTTCCGTCCTGTTCGATAAGGTATGTTATA